>Ga0074197_1000098_pt1 | contig 141250 bp, 122 predicted proteins | sample EPASupsiteSAE305_FD_64526 | JGI IMG/M metagenome (GOLD analysis project Ga0074197, IMG submission 64526) | Bioremediated contaminated groundwater microbial communities from EPA Superfund site, New Mexico - SAE3-05 reassembly with SPADES | ecosystem: Environmental > Aquatic > Deep subsurface >... | reverse complement strand
ATCAGTAGAAGAAATTAAGAGAGTTGAGCACAAACTAAATGATCGACCGCGTAAGGTTTTGAACTTCTATAAACCAAACGAGGTTTTTAATAAACTTGTTGCACTAAAAGTTTGATACCACAATACTATTAATTTCTGCTTTGAATTAACACCATTCCGTACAAATGGCTGAAGCAAATCAAATTGATGGCTATCTGAACCAAAAAGAATTTTTTCACTTACAGCTAAACAACCCCAAAATTGGGCAAATTGAGGTATCGTGTTATTTATAAAACTACCTGTGTTAATAAGGTCGTTTTTAAAACTATTTGTAAATCTCGCAGTTATTTCATTCCATGTATTTCCCGAAAGCCATTCCTTAATGGCGGTAAATCCCTCATTAAACTCGAATGATTTTTGGGGGGATAATTTTCTAAACTTTATGAACCAGTTACGAGCGCTACACTCTAATAAGCTTTGTTCAACAAGATCGTTCGCAAATTTTAATGGCTGTTCAATTTCATTTAACTCCACTACCCGTAGTTTTTCGATCAAAAAACTGATATATTCTACTGGCAAACCCGTTAGAGCCATTACCTTTAATATCTCACCCGAAAAAGATGATAATTCGGTAATAATCGGTGCAAGTATTCCTGCAAAAAAAGCTGATACATCTTGATCTGGCCCCACACTATTTTGTAAGTCATTGATAGACGGATATTTTTTTATTTCATCCTTAAGCTTATTTTCCAAATCACCTTCTGGGTTTTGTGTGAATACCTTTGCTAGTAAAATATTTAATGACATTGCTTCACTGAAATCAAATCCAGACAATTCTACTATCCAATTTTGGGGATCAAAGTCATCTTTTAGCAGGTTTATTAAGATTCTGGATAATCCAATAAACCTTTCAGTAGTAGATTCGGTGTGAAAAAACCACCCACGATAGTCATTTAGAATTGTTTGAGGGTTAATTTCGCTTTTATAATTTTTTTGGGCAATTAATGCTAATCCATCTGATACCATCCCAGCACGTCCAGCTCGCCCCAACATATTCATAACTTCTGCTTGGGATAAGTCTTTACTCGAGCCATTTTCATATCGAGTTAAAAAAGTAATGATACTTATATCAAATGGCAAATTTACTCCCTGTGCGAGAGTGGGTGTCGCGATTACATGCTTAATGTGTTCTCTTAGGTATCTTCCCTAACACTATTTCCAGAAAAAGAGAGGATCGTATCGATCGGACGGCGACCCATATTACGATATCCCTGGTGTGGTCTTTCGGTATTGTAATGGACCAACCAGGCGTCCAGATCGGTCTGGAGTACCTCCACGGTTTCATATAGTTTCTTGCGGAAGGCTATGCGGAAGAACTCGTCCAAGACAGTGCGGTTGAACCTTTCCACGAAACCGTTTGTCTGGGGTCTCCGGACCTGGGTTCGCCTATGTTCAATATCATTCAGCTCAAGATACATCTCGTATGCATGCGTATCTTTGCCACAGAACTCACGGCCATTATCCGTGATGATTGCGTCCACCGATAACCCTTTCTCCTGGTAAAAGGGAAGGACATCGTTGTGAACCACAGCAGCCGCAGCCTCAGGTTGTTTGGATGTATGCAGGAACCCAAAGGCATAACTCCCGTAGGTATCTACCACAGCATGCAGGTAGACTCTCCCCACCCCCTTGAGCACCCCAACGTAGAATGTGTCCTGAGAGAGGACTTCCCCAGGTTTGGAACTCTCAATATGGCGTTCTCGAAAGCACGGATTGGCCTTCTCAATCAGCGCGACTTGGGTGGGGGTGAGTTCGAGTTCCTGGTTCCTGGCTTGTTCTTCCAGCTTCAACAGCCGCTCATAGCGGGTGCCCAGATCGTGTTTGTTCAGGATATTCTGAATGGTCGGAAAACTGATCCTGACCCCTTCCAAGGCTAAATAATCGCTGAGTTTGTTACAGCCCCAGGTCGGATGTTCCAGGCTAAGTGCTAGAATTCTTTCCACATATTCAACCGGGGTTGTTAGTGGATTACTCTTTGGAATTGGAGGCAAGTCTTTAAGCCCTTCAATTCCATGCGTCTGAAATCTGCGTTTATATTCATAAAATTGGGTGCGGCTCACTCCCCGCTGCCGACATGCTTCGCTGACATTCCCCAGGGTTTGGGCCAACTCCAGAACACTCAGCTTATGCCGTGCTATTCGTAATTCTGCATCCATTGTAGACTCCTTGTATAATCATACTGAAATTTACAATGTTAGGCAAGTACGTTTAGAGCACACTTAATGAGACCTTTACGAATCCACTTTTCGATGAAAATTTGTTCAATTTTTGGTAATGAGCCGTGATGGGGGGCAATTTCATGTTTAAATGAATCTTCAAAGGGTGAACCCATGCCCCGTTCAATTTTTATACGTGCTAAATCGAAAAGAGCTTCTTCTGGAAAACTAATTTCATCTAAATTCTTTGAATACTCTTTGGCTCTCGTTTCTGTGGAAACCTTACGACCAACAAATATTATTGATCGCAAATTAGACCCTTGAGAATTTTTAATATAATTCTTAATCAGAGTTGAATTTTCTAACCTTTTTTTTGCTTTTGTTTTTGGCAATACTATTAATCGAGGGCTTTGCTTATCTACCGTTTCTAAATTATCTAAAACGGGATAGCATATCAATACAGGTACTTGTTTTTGGTCTTTGTTTAGTAAACTTGATAAAACACCATAAGAACAACGCGTTGGTCGGTTCAAGGAGATGACTTGGGTTAATTCATTATCTGGTCTAAGACGTTTATAAAATTCAATTAACTTCTGCGTTTTATCAACCATAGCGCTTAAAAGTACAATTTTACATTCTGGATTATAGTTTGTTATTTGGAAAAGATTTGATTCTATAGCAAATCCACGATTCTCGAATAAATTTTGAGCCTCATCAACAACTACAAGACCGATATTCTGTAATACATCCTCATTAACGCGAATTAATGCTAGAAATTTCTCTGGTGTTGTGATAGCTATCATTGGATCGGTATAGTTTATATCCGTATACAACGGAATATAATCGTCTGTTGTTGGCAGTTCCTGGACAGTAATGTTGAGTGTATTAAAAGCTATGCTCATTTCAATTTGAGTTTGCCTAACCAATGAACGCATTGGTAATAACCATACCACTTGCTTTCCGTTTGCAAGCATTAGAGCTGTTTTTAATTCTCCGATTATGGTTTTTCCTGAGCCGGTCGGTAGCACAACCAGTAAATCATTATCAATCCTTAGCCAAGAGTCAAAGTCGTTATTAATCTGCTCTTTTGTAAAAGTGGTAATACCTCGATGAGATAATTCTCCTAGGTATTGATTCCAAAAAGAAATAGCTTCAGGAGAGTTTATTCCTCTCCGCGCCAACCATTCAAATTCGTTATTTAGTCCAAGGTCTGTTAGGTTTGCAACACGGTTTGAATGAATTTGATTGATGAGATTTGTTATCTTTTCCGTTTGGATAAAGAAATCATGGCGTTCATAATCGAATTGGTCAGAAAAGAGACTCTTAATATCTCCGAAAGCTTTTTTATATTGATCATCATCTTCAATTTGTTCTAATGCATAACTAAGGTTGTTGAGAATTGTTTTTGCTTGAATCCTGTAACCTCCCGCAAGATAATGTAAGAAAGCCAGTGTTAGTTGATACCAATAATCATTTTCTTGCGGTGGAACATCCATTTGTGTTGAAATGTAGCTGCGTGCTATCAATCCACCTTGCTGCTCAAGAATCATTCCAACCAAATAATGAAGCTTTTCTACATGAGTTAATTTTGGGTTGTTAGCAATGGTTGAGCTTAAAAGCGATGCTTGAATTAAGGTGTCTGAACGATCTACACGGGGAGATAATGTAGCATTGATTTGATCTGCAATGGAATCTAAATAACATCGCATACCTCGGTCAATCAAGTTATACACTTCTCCGGGATTTGAAATCTCGGAGATAGAGTTTACGATTTCTTTTAGCGACTGCGAATACATTAGAATGAAATCCCCTTCTCTGAGAGAATTTCTTTAGCCTTGGATTGTACTTTATTCGACAAATTCTTCCAATTCTCTGAACCAATATATATACCAATACATCGAATAGGTTCATCCGAAACCTTATGGAAACCAGCGAAAAGATTACTTGCAGCGTACTGTTCGTTGGCAATTATAGAAGCGTTGAATTGGCTGTGGTTGTTTAATAGAGTCCTTCTGATTTGATTTTCTGCGTCTTGGTGCAATTCTTGAAGAAGACCATTCAATTTATCATCCAGCCTTTGAAACCCACGATTATGATGATGAAATGCAAAAAATTCATCCAGTATTTTTTTCTCATTCAGGTCTATACCGGGATCGCTTCGGAAACTTGCGGAAGAAATTAATTCTTGAGGTGAATTAATGGAATTTTTTACAGAAATGACTTTTATGATTGAGGAATCTTCGAAAACCACACACGCCAATCCATCGGGGCCTTTATCTTCAGGTTGAAGATTTGGTTTGGCAATTGAAAAATCTTGATACCCTGATGTTTTTTTGATTGATGCCAGGATCGTCCAGAATGCTAAGTGTTCTGACAAAGAATTTCGAAAAGAGTTTAAGTGGTTGGCTGTTTCTTTAGCATTAATGACTCGAGCAACATCAGGGTCCAGTTCAACTCCAGGATATCTTAACGTAAATGAAAAAGAGTGTCCTTTTAGGTCAGTTAAATAATCAGATACGGAAGAAAGTTGACTAATTAAATATAACTTCGCCAGATAAATATCAGCATTCTCACATTCATCAACACATTTCACACTATCTGGAAATTGCCAATGTTTATGGTCTAAAAAGTACCCATGCTCATTTATTAGGTTTTGGTCAACGGAAATATGTTCTATAAGCCAATCCCAGGCTTCTTGGAATTCGTGCGAAGATACTAATTCTATCAGGCGGGGTTCTGCCGTGGTATCCATTTATATCCCCCCATCTTCCTATAACCCTGATCCTTGCCATGATGTTCGGACAGGGTGTGCTCAACGATGGAACCGCCCATCACGGTCTTGCTACAAGCCAAGCATTTACAATGGTCCCAACTGCTAATTTCAGCTGTGGCGTTGGGATCAGAGCCCCAACAACCTCTGTCACTTCGGACACTTCCGGTTCGGCCAGAAGATTCATCTGCTCTTCGGGTTGGGCCAGTTTTTTGGGCATCTGCCTGGCAGGTTTATCTTCTTTGGCTTTCTTTTTGTCTTTCTCATGCAGCCCCTGGCGGACTTCTTCTTCGGAGCGCTCGCGGTTCAACTGCAAGAGGCGCGCTAGCACTTCACGCCGAGATGGTTCTCTGATGGTGAAGAGCACGCCCTGTGGGGTTTCATGAAAGCCGTGCCCCATTTCCATGACACTCAGTTTATGCTGTGCTATTTGTAATTCTGCATCCAATGTGGACTCCTTGTATAATCATACTGAAATTCGCAATGTTAGGCAAGTGCGCTGAGAGAACAAGTTATAAAAACCCCTGCCCGCCAACGGTTTTATTCCGGGTTCCAAGCCCGCCACCCCCGCCCTCACAAACCGGGAAAATTCATCCCTGCCGGGGGGACATTTCAGAGCCCCATCCGAAAAAAAGGGGGTATACTAAAAAAATATGTTGGTCCAACCCGCGAACATGCTCGACATCTCCACCCTCAACCAGTTGGAAAAAATTTGCTTCCCCCAGGATGCCTGGCCGCTGATCGATCTGGTCAGTTGCCTTACTTTTCCGGGGGTTTTGCGCTTCAAAGCCGTTGAGGATGGCAAGATGATCGGTTTTATTGCCGCCGACGACCGTACCGCCTCCCACGCCGCTTGGATCGCCACCCTGTGTGTGCATCCCAACTTTCAGCGCAAGGGCTTTGCCCGCCGGCTGCTGGATGAGGTTGAGCGCCAGGTGAAGAACCCCTACATCCGCCTTTGTGTTCGCCCGGATAACACCGCCGCCATCCAATTGTACAAAGAACGCGGCTACGTTCAGGTTGATACCTGGAATAATTATTACAACGATGGAACGGACGCGATCGTGATGGAAAAAATGATCGCCGACCCGCACGCTGAACTGTAACCATGCCCAATACCCCAGCCCTGCCCCCGATCATCATTGATACGCCTGAAAAACTGGACGCGGTACTGCCAGCCTTATTAAAAGAAGAGAGTCTGGCGGTGGATACGGAGGCGAACTCGATGTACGCCTTCCACGAGCGAGTTTGCCTGATCCAGATTTCCACTCAGACTCAGGATTTGATCATCGATCCGCTGGCGATTAACGACCTATCCCGGCTGGGAACTTTGTTCTGCGATCCCAAAATTGAGGTCATCTTCCACGCCAGCGAATACGACCTGATGGGCTTGCAGCGCGATTACGCCTTCAGTGTGAATAACCTGTTTGATACCATGATCGCCGCCCGCCTGCTGGGGTACAAGCAGATCGGTCTGGCGAACCTGTTGAAGGATAAATTCGACATCACCCTCAACAAGAATTATCAACGCGCGGACTGGGGCGCTCGACCGCTGAGCGCCGAGATGATTGCCTACGCCGCGGAGGATACACGCCATCTGTTTGGCTTGCGGAATTGTCTGCGGGCGGAGTTGATGGAAAAGGACCTTTGGCAGCTTGCCCGGGAGGATTTCAGGCGCGCCAGTTATATCAGTCCGGCGGAGAACAACCATCGTCCGTGTTGGCAAAAAGTGATGGGCAAGAACGAACTGACGGAACGGCAGCAGATCATTTTGAACGCCTTGTGCGCCTCGCGCGAACGGATCGCCGAAAAACTCGATCGCCCGGTGTTCAAGGTGGTGGAGGATTCGGTTTTACTGCGGATAAGCCAGGCGGAACCGGAAAGCATGGACGAGCTGCGCGAGTGCGGATTGACCGAAAAACAGGCCCACCGCTTTGGGAAAACAATGCTCAAGGCGATCTTGGAGAGCAAGAAACTGCCACCGGTGGTGGCGGTATCCAATCATCGTCATCCGGGATGGTATCTCAAACGGATGGAGAAGCTGAAAACCTGGCGCAAGGAGAAGGGTGAAGGGCTGGGTTTGGAGAGCGACATTGTTTTGCCCAAAGTTTACCTCCACCCGCTGGTGGAGGATCGCGCGCTGTCGGCGGAGGCTTTGACGCGGATTCTGGCGGACAGCCCCTATCGTTTGGAGCGGTACGGGGAGGAGATTCTGGAACTGCTTAAGTAAGCGCGGCGGGAAGGGCGCGTGGTCGGGGGAAGGGTAGTTATTGCGAACGCCATTGTCATTTCGAACACGCTTGTCATTTCGACCGAAGGGAGAAATCTTAATCACAGTAGTAAAGATTTCTCAGTCGCTAACGCTCCTTCGAAATGACAGGGGGATTGTCATTTCGACCAACGGGAGAAATCCTGGCCCGCCACCTCTGTCATTTCGACCAACGGGAGAAATCTTAATCACAGTAGTAAAGATTTCCCAGTCGCTAACACTCCTTCGAAATGACAGGGTGTATGAAGATTTCTCAGTCGCTAATGCTCCTTCGAAATGACAGGGGGATTGTCATTTCGAACACATTTGTCATTTCGACCGAAGGGAGAAATCTTAATCACAGTAGTAAAGATTTCTCAGTCGCTAACGCTCCTTCGAAATGACAGGGAGATTGCCATTTCGAACGCCTTTGTCATTTCGACCGAAGGGAGAAATCTTAATCACAGTAGTAAAGATTTCTCAGTCGCTAACGCTTCTTCGAAATGACAGGGTGTATGAAGATTTCCCAGTCGCTAATGCTCCTTCGAAATGACAGGAGTGTTGTCATTTCGAACACCTTTGTCATTTCGACCGAAGGGAGAAATCCTGCCCCACACACTTTAAGATTTCCCAGTCGCTAACGCTCCTTCGAAATGACAGGGTGTATGAAGTTTCCCAGTCGCTTGCGCTCCATCGAAATGACAGGGAGGTTGTCATTTCGAACGAAGGGAGAAATCTTAATCACAGTAGTAAAGATTTCTCAGTCCCTTGCGCTCCTTCGAAATGACAGGGAGATTGCCATTTCGAACGCCTTTGTCATTTCGACCGAAGGGAGAAATCTTAATCACAGTAGTAAAGATTTCTCAGTCGCTTGCGCTTCTTCGAAATGACAGGGGGATTGTCATTTCGAACGCCTTTGTCATTTCGACCGAAGGGAGAAATCTTAATCACAGTAGTAAAGATTTCTCAGTCGCTAACGCTCCTTCGAAATGACAGGGTTTATGAAGTTTCTCAGCCGCTAACGCTCCTTCGAAATGACAGGGTTTATGAAGTTTCCCAGTCGCTTGCGCTCCATCGAAATGACAGGGTGTATGAAGTTTCCCAGTCGCTTGCGCGCCTTTGAAATGACACAGTGGGTAAGGTATCTCAGCCGCCCATCTCCAGCGGATTTTGAGCGTTGTAATAATAATAAATATTAAAAAAACAAATAACTAATCGTGTTTATAAAATCAGCGGATATTTGTATACTTAAAGTAACTTGGAAAGGAGAGTATTCCATGAAGCGAATGTTGTATTTTATTGCTATAGTGGTTTTGGTCCTCACACTCCTGCCGGCTCGTGTTTTCGCTGCTGCACCACAAAACTTGGACCTCAAAGTTCGGAATCAAACAGGCGGGGAGGTTGAACTGCGGGTAACCGGCACAGATGGAGTGCCGAAATATTTTTCTCTACCCGCTGGCACATCTACACTTACTCTGACCGAAGGGGTTTATGAATATTACGCCATCCTGCCCTGCGGTTTCGCCGCCGGAACCTGGAATGTAAATGTAGTCAAGATCCTATATTTGTCCTGCTCGCATGATATGGTCAATGTCTTGTTGGTAAAGGCGATGGTTGATTGCTATTACTGGGGCAGTTGGGATTATAATTTCGATAAATACCTGGCTGGATATTGGTCCGCAGAGCCCGATTTTTATTTAGGTTTTAATCCTGAAGGTTTTGGGATGCGCTGCCTGGACACTTACATGGAAGAGTTTTATTCCATACCAGGCTGGCAATTGTGGGACGCAGACTTTGGTTTGATCGCTCAGGATCCGGACTTCTATTAAAACTTGGTCAATCAATTAAGGAATCGCTGACCGTTAATTCCGCCAGATTCAACCCCGCGGAGAGTTTTTTTTAGCTGTTTAAAATAGGGTTTGTTCAGGACCAATCTTTACAGACGTCCACCCACTCCACTGCCCGGGAGAAGGCAAACAATTCATCCGGGGTCATGCCTACCGCGCTGTTGGGGCTGCCAGCGGCGGGATAAACCAGATCAAAACGCTGAACGGAAACATCCACCACCAGGCGGGCTGTGGCAGGCAAAGCGAATGGGCAAACTCCCCCAATGGCGTGACCGGTGAGGTTGAAGGCTTCCTCGGGGGTAAGCATGCGGGCTTTGAATCCAAAGCCGGATTTGAATTTGTTGTTGTCGATCCGGGCATCCCCGGCGGCGGCGATCAGGAGAGCGTTGCCGCTTTCGGCGTCCCGAAAGGAGAGGGTTTTGACGATGCGTTGCGGGGCGACCCCCAAAGCCAGGGCGGCAAGTTCCACGGTGGCGCTGCTGACTTCAAATTGGCGGACCCGATCGCCGGCGCCGAATTGGTTGAGATATTCGATTACGGTTTGTACACTCATAATGGCTCCTTTGGTTTGGTTGGGCCAATTTTATCAGAAAACGGGAAGGCGGGCTTGCCATTTGGAGAAAGGATATTCGCCAGGGCAAGCCCTGGTTCTCGCCGTGCCCAGGGTCGTTCTGGGTAGAAGCGGAGCGACGAAGTGCTCAGGGTCGTCGTTGCGACGAAGTGCCCAGCGGTTTCCTGGGTAGGAAGGTTCTCATAGAGCCGACGAAGCAATCCCGGGTTTGGTACTCTGATCGAAACTATAGCCCCGGGATTGCTTCGTCGCTCCGCTCCTCGCAACGACACGGGCCACATCGGCTTAACAATATGCAAGGTCAGGGCAAGCCCTGACGCTACAATAATTATTCGTTTCAATTTACAGTCATTCATTGTAGTGTCACCCCTTGCGGGTGACTTGATTGCATTGTCAGAAGCAAGCCCTGACGATACAAAAAAACTGGTAACCCAAAAAAACCGTCCCGCTTACCCGCGCCGGCCATCCCCCAGACGGGCGACCATAAAACCCTCCGCGCGCAGCGCGTCCGCGTCCCATCCGTTGACCGTATCCAATACTGCCCGGGCGGGGGTCATAGCCGCCAACTCTCCGGCGGTCAAATTACGAAAAGCGGTGTGATTGACCAGCAAAATTAGCGTTTCGGCATCCCGCAGACATTCCTCCAGGCTGGCGACAGTCTCCAATCCATCCATTTTGGCATCCGGCTTGAATGGCTCGTATGCCTTCACCAGCGCCCCTTCTTCCTTTAATAGGCGGGCAACGTCCGCCGCCGGACTCTCCCGCAAGTCATCCACATCCGGTTTGTAAGCCAACCCCAAGGCGGCTACCCGTTTGCCGCGCAAACCACCCAGTAAACGGCGCAAGCTTTCCACCGCGTAGGCGGGTTGGCTATCGTTAACCTGGCGGGCTTGGTAGATCAAGCCGCTCAGATCGGGGGCGCTTTCCACAAAAAACCACGGATCGACGCTGATGCAGTGACCGCCCACGCCGGGACCCGGCGAGAGGATTTTAACCCGCGGGTGCAGGCTGCTGAGCTTGATCGCTTCCCAGACATCCACCCCAAAACGTTCCGCCAGCCGGCTGAACTCATTGGCGATGGCAATGTTCACGTCGCGATAGGTATTCTCCATCAATTTCACCATCTCGGCGGTCGTACTGTCGGTTTGGTGAATTTGTCCGCGTACAAAACTGGCGTAAAGGCTGGCGCCAGCCTGGGAGCTGCGCGGATCGATGCCGCCGATCACTCGGGCGTTCTCCACCAATTCCTTGAGGATCTGTCCGGGTAAAACTCGTTCGGGGCTGTAAGCGAGGAAGAAATCCTGCCCGGCTTTGAGACCGCTTTTCTCCAAAATCGGTTTTAGCAGGTCGAGGGTGGTTCTGGGCGGTGAGGTACTTTCCAAGATTACCAGGTTACCGGAGCGCAGCACTGGCACAATGCTTTCCGCCGCGCTGGTAACCGCGCCCATATCCGCTTTTTTGAAGGTCATCCCCTCATATTCGCCGGTAAGATGCTCGTGAAAGGGGGTCGGGACCGCGATGATGAAGGCGTCCGCCGGCTGAGGCTGGGTGGCGGCGGAAAGTAATCCGCTCTTGACAGCGGAGTTGACCGCTTCCGCCAAGCCCGGTTCGTGGATATGGATGCCGCCGGTGTTGAGAGTGTCAACAATGTCCTGGCGGATATCCACACCAAGGACTTGAATGGCTTGCCTGGTGAACATGGTGGCGGTGGGTAAGCCAATGTAACCCATCCCCAGTATGCATATTTTTTTGAAATTCATAACGGGATGCTTTCGAAAAAAGGAAATTGTGATGGCTTATTATAACATTCCGATCAACCTGGGCAGCGCGCGGACGCGGGCTGGAAGTAAGTCTGGGAAAAAAGCAGACAGGCGGATAATTCCTATCCAGCAAAGGTTACAGCCCAGGTTGGCGGTAATCGAAAGAAAAGTATTACGCCCGCCGGCTTACAAATATCGCCTCACCTTTTGGGAATAACCCGCGTAAAGCTCGGCATGCTGGGCGCGTAAAAAAGTTTCCTCCTGCCTTATCTGGCGGTCGAGCATAAACATGGCGACCAGGAGGAAAACCAGAAAGAACCAGGACGGATAGATCAGAAATTGACCAAGGAGGTAAAGATTGAATCCGGTATACAGAGGGTTGCGGCTGACGGCGAAAGCGCCGGTGGTGATCAACGAACCGGGCGTAATTGAATCAATACCTATACGCATACTATTCTTGAAACTGAACAACCCCCACAAAACCAATCCCAGCCCGCCGGCAATCACCCCCACCCCGAGCCACCCCACCAGCGCATATTCGCCGATCGGTTTACCGGCAATCCCCGGCCAACCCAATGGCAGGGCGAGGACGTGATAGAAATAGATCAGGGCAGCCGGACCGATTACCCGGTAGCCGATATCCTCCTTGCCGTATTTGGAGAACTCGATTCCGTTGGAACGGACCTGAAAGGCGCGCCAGCCGAAGACCGCCGCGAAGATGATCAAAAACCAGATTGGAATCCAGAGTAGGTTCATCGTTTGTCCATCTTTCTGTGGAAAATTCCACGGTTTTAGGGTGGTATTGCCCAGTTGTTTTGCCGCCAGGAATTGATTGACATCCGGAGGTGTCCATTTGAACGGCGCTGTTTTGGGGTTTGAAATCCAACGTAACCGGAGGGGTTTTGAAGCGGCCTGGAATTTAGCTTATTACTATCATTATACAAAAATTCCGGTGAGCGGGAGTATTGAACCATAATCTCCGATTGACTTCCTGAACAAGTCACCCCCAAGGGGTGACGCTACAATATTTTCTTTTTTCACTGGTATGTATATAACCCACCTTGTAGTGTCAGGGTTTGACCCTGACCAAACCACAAACCGGGATTGCTTCGTCGATTCTATGAGAACCTTCTACCCAGGAAACCGCTGGGCACTTCGTCGCAACGACGACACTGGGCACGGCGAGAATGAGGGCTTGGCAGGAGGGGTTGATATGGGTTCATCTACAATTTCTTCAGGCATCAGGTAAAATTAATCCGATGAAAACCAAACCATCCCGGACGGGCATGTTGGAAGCCCTCGCTCTGTTCATCATCCTGTTCGCCTCGACCACTCTCTCCGCCGCTTCCCTGACCAACGGCGATCAGTGGGGCGATTTTGCCGGTTACTTCGTCCAAGCCAGGGCGCTCTTGGAGGGTGATCCATCTTCGGCGGTTGTGAAAATGGCTGAGCTCAACCGACTCTCCGATGTTGCCCCCGGTCCGGACGCCTACCCATGGGGTTATCCAATTCTGGTGGCGGCAACCGCCTGGCGCTTCGGATTTGAACCGCTGGCGATCAAGGCGCTGAACCCCGCCTTCTATGCCCTCTTCCTCCTCTGTCTGCACCTCTTCGCCCGCCAAAAAATTCGCCCCACCTTGGCGTTGCTGGTAACCGGTGTGTTCGCCTTTTCGCCGATCAGCCTTTCATTGAACGACCACATGCGTTCGGATTCGGTTTTCCTCTTCCTCTTCACCCTCGCCCTGCTGGTGAATGAGTCTGCCCGGCGCAAACCAAGCCTCTGGCGGTATGCCGTACTTGGCCTGGTCATTCTGCTCACCAGCTTATTTCGAACGGTGGGGATCACCCTTCTGGTGCTGCCGTTCAGCGCGTTTACCACCCAGCCAAAACTACCACCAAAGCAAGCCATCAGCCGGACCGCCGCAGCCCTGCTGGTTTTCGCGGTTGGAATGTCCGCTTACCGAATCCTGCTGCCGAACGGTGAAAACTCGTATCTCTCGCACTTCGCTTTCCTTAATAAGGACGTTTTCTTACTCAGTCTCTGGACTACCTTCAGCACCCCGAAGATGCTGGTATCCTCCGTACCGTTGGATTGGGTGGTATACCTCCTGCTTCTGGCGGCATTCTTTATTGGCACCGATCGATTTGCCCGGCGGGACTGGGAAGTTTTTACTCTCTTCTTCGGCTACCTGGCGGTGATCACAATATGGCCGCAACCCCAAGGTTATCGCTTTTTCGCTCCGATCATGCCAATTTTCATCATCTACGCGGTCGCGGGGATGGAAAACCTGCCGCGCTTCAAATGGTCGGGTACTCTGGCGGCGGGGCTTTTGCTGCTCATCAGCGTCTTCAACCTGCCCATAATAACCCAAACCGCCCTGACCACTTTGGATCGGGATCGGGTTATTTCGGGACCATTTGACCGGCACTCGCGGGATGTTTTTCGGTGGATCGCGAAAAATACTGAGGCTGACGCCCGGGTTCATTTTGAGAAACCGCGCTCAGTTCTGTTCTTCGCGGAGAGAAACGCGTTTAACGCCGGGGATTGCGCCCAGTTGTCGCCTGGCAGCTATGCCTTGTTCTCTGATCAATTGGCGGAGAGGGCGGATTTTTCGGAGGAAATGTTTCTGGCTTGCGCGGAGTACAACCCACACCTGGTATACGAAAATGAGCGCTTTCGGCTTTACCGCTACCAGGCGAAATAACCCGGGAGTACTTTTGAAGGCGCCAAGGTGGTTCCTCTTTATTGGGTTGGTGAGGATTGCCGAACGAGGCGAAAACTTGGGTATTTCTCGGTCAGAACCAGCAGTTTTTCCCGGCTGCCATCCAGTACAACCCCAGCTCGCTTCGCCATGAGCTGTTCCATGCGCGGCATTTTTCGAAAGTAACCTTCAAGAAGGCTGGCGGCTTCTTCCAGAGGGATTTCCTTCGCCATTGCGGGAAAGGAGCGCCAGCCTTTGTTGACTATCACCCGTGGATCTTTGCGCAGATTTTTTACCCAATCACTTCTGCCGCCCCAGCCTGAGAGAATAACTGGATTCCCGTCCGCCGGATCATTGATGAATTCCAGCATGGTATGGCGGGGTTTGCCGCTTATCCGTCCGGTGGTGGTGATGCGCAGAAACGGGCCAACGATCAGCCCACCCAGTCCGATTTGATAAAAAAAAAGTGGAAAGCGGTTGAGGAATTTAAAAATTTTACCAGGGCTCTGTACTGTCCCCGGATTTTCGAGCAATATTCGCTCCACCATGCCCATGATCGTTTCAATCGGATTCTTCATGGAGCTTTCCTGATCAATTACCTTTCTGCATCGACCTTAATTATCTGAAACCTGACACAAAGCGCGTACCTGCTCGGTGTGTTGTCGATCAATCACGACCACGAGGACATCGCCAGGTTTGATCTCGGTAGCGCCATGTGGAATGAAAACCTGCCCTTGTCGGCGGATGGATGCGATGACGCAATCCGTTGGAAAGATCATCTCCATCAGTTTCTTGCCGCTTGCCAAGCTTCCCGATTCAACCACAATTTCGAGAACGTCCATGCTGGAATCCTGAAAAGCGCGCAACCGCTGGGTGGAATGTTTGTGTTTGTGAATCGCCCGACGGGTAAGCGCCAAATCATAGGCAGTAATAACATCCTCCCGGCGCAACATGCCAATCAACTTGCGGGGGGCCGCCCGGTTGACCACTGGTAAACGGCCAATATCTCTTTTACTCATTCTTTTCAAGGCTGAGGATAAATTTTCATCATCAAAGGCGATCTCGGTTTTTACTGTCATGGCATCCTTGACCCTCGCCCCTTTGGAGCGGTCGATGTCCTGTACCGTAAGAACACCGATCAAGTCGTTTTGAGCGTTTGTAACTGCCAAGCCGTGATGCCGGGTTTCTACAAGGTAGTCGGCAGCCTCTTCCAGGGACATGTCCTCGCTTAATACTGGGTAGTCTGTTTTCATGGCTTCACCAACGGTTACATTACTTAAGACTTCAACATCCCTGCCCCGCTCGAGATTGATACCTTTGCGGGTTAGCGCCTGATGATACACCGATTCCGGTTGCAGCCACTGACTTACCAGCATACTGCCAGCCGTGGCGAGCATGACTGGAAGGATGATCCGATAATCATTGGTCATTTCAAAGAGGAGCAGAATTGAGGTAAGCGGCGCGTGAACTGCCCCAACCAGCAAAGCTGCCATACCCACCAGGGCAAAAGCGGAAGGGGTAATCCCCAGGCTGGGAAAGAGGAGATCGGCAATTCCGCCAAACGCTCCGCCAAGCATTGCCCCGATGAAAAGGGATGGGGCAAAAACCCCGCCCATAAAACCACCGCCTAAGCTAATCGAAGTGAGCAGGAGTTTGAGCGTCATTAACAATAACATCACCCCAATGGTCAATTCGGTCGCCAGCGCTGGATTAAGCGCCTCACTGATCGTTTCATAACCCACACTCATGGCGCGTAAACCCAAACCTTTTGGCAAAGTAACACCGACAATACCGACCAGAATGCCAGCAAATGCGGTTTTAAGAACCGGATGCCAGCTTAACCGATGAAAAACATCATGGGAACCATAAAGGAGTTTTATGTAAAGCGCGCTGATTGCCCCAGCAACCATTCCAAGCAGGAGATACAGAGGTAATTCCAAATAAGATTCAAGGGAATACTTCGGCACAAAAAAAGCTGGCGATTCTCCGAGCCAGAATTGAGTAAATGCGGATGAAGTTACCGCTGAAATGAGGATCAAACCAGCATGCGTGCCACTCAATTCGCCGACAATGATTTCATAGGCAAAGAAGACGCCGGCAATTGGGGAGTTAAAAGCAGCCGCAATGGCGCTCGCCGCGCCAGCGGAAACCATTGTTCGCATGCGCTCTTCATTCAAGTGAAAGATACTTGAAAAAAACGAGCCAATGTTCGAGCCGATGACCACTGAAGGATCTTCCGGGCCAACGGATGCGCCGCCGCCAATCGAAAGAAGTGCCGCGAGAGTCTTAATGGGCATCCAGGTATAAGGTAGCTTGCCGCCAGCCAAGGCTACACTGCTTATGATCGCTGAAGTACCGTGAAGCTCTTCTGGCGGCAGGAGATACTGGCGGATTACCCCGACAAGCAAACCCGCCAAGATCGGCAAAGCAAGAATCCAATACCAGCGTACGGATTCATTAAAAAATAATCCGTTCATCCATTCATATAAAATCTTAAAGAGGATGACAAAGGCGCCAGTCGCCAAGCCCACCAACATCGCTGTTCCCACCAAATTAACACTTTCGAACCTGGCGAGAGTATCCACGAACCGCGTTTTCACTATTGTGTCTTGCTTAAAAATTTGTTGATTAAATGATCCAATTTTTCCAAATCGATGGGTTTTTCGAGAATCGCGTCACATCCAGCCTCGTAGATAACGGAAGGATCGTGGGTATGATTGTTGACTGTCACCGCGATGATCGGCAACTTATCAATTTTGCCCATCTTCAACTGGCGGATAACCCGGGTTGTCTCCAATCCGTTAAGAATCGGCATCTGAATATCCATCAAGATCAGGTCAGGCGCCAGCTGAGTGACCTTCTGGATGGCTTCCTCCCCATTCACAGCTTCGGTAACCCTGAAGCCACGACCGATGAGATATTCGCGAATCATTTTCCTTACGATCGGGTTGTCTTCCGCGACCATGATGTGGTGCGAGCGCTTGCCGAAGAAAATATCCTCGACCGCTTGCCAGCTCTTGCGGAAGTACTCATCGATATTGACCCTGATTTCCTCAATACTCGATTCGACTGATAAATCTGGGGCGCCTACAAAGAGAGGATCATCCGCCTTACCGATTTTGATCACCAAACTCTTGTTGAGCATAGATGAAGCCCGGATGGATTTGATCCAGATATCGCCAAGCGGTGAAACCGCTTGAGGTGGGAGAAGGATGATCAGATTTGCCTTGCGGGCTCGCAATTTTTCCAATTCTTTAAGCGTAACCGGTTGATGCACCCGAATACCGATCGTCTTGAGTTTCCGGACCACCTCGGAAGGATCAAAATTAACACAGATCGGAATCGCCGCCGAACGGAGTTGATCAGAGCTGAGTAAGGCTTCGCGTTCGGTTTGAGTCATGCCACTCTTGTGAGCGACCGGTTCTGGGTCATAAGGCAGGTCGATATGAAAAACCGATCCTTTGCCATGTTCACTCTCAACTTGAAGATCTCCGTTGTGCATATTAATGATTTGACGGGAAAGAGAGAGACCCAAACCCGTACCAGAGAATTGGCGGGAGAGTTTGGAATCAACTTGAACAAAAGGTTGGAAGATCTGATCAAATTCATCTGGAAGGATGCCGATCCCGGTATCCCAAACGCTGAGGCGGAGGGTTTCCTTACCTGGCTCAGGTTGGACGCGCACGCCAACCCTCCCTTGCTTGGGAGTGAATTTGATGGCGTTCGCGAGCAGGTTTACCAAAACCTGCTTAAGCCGGCGCTGGTCGCCAAACACCATTAAGCCCTCCTCGCCGAAGTCACGGGAGATTTCGATCTCCTTATCGCGCGCCAGATCCTCAATGTCTCTGATCGCTTGAATACATACATCCCCGACCATGAAGTATCGCATTTGAAGCTCAAACTTGCCTGCCTCAATCCGCGAAAGGTCGAGGATGTTATTGATAAGCTCTTTGAGGTGCCTGCCGCTTTCGTCGATATGGCGCATCAAGTTTTTCTGCTGGGCGGATAGGGTGCCAAACTGTTCGGTGAGCAGAATCTCAGAAAGACCGATGATGCCGGTTAGCGGGGTGCGTAATTCATGGCTCATGTTGGAGAGGAATTCCTCTTTTAGCTTCATCGCCTTTTCGAGCTCAATGTTGGCGCGTTGCAATGCATCCCGGCTGATGATAAGGTTGGCTTCAAGCTCTTTCTCTTCGGTTACATCCACAAAGGTAAGGATCAATCCGCTTCGGTCACGCCGCTCGGTGGTGATGATCAGGAATTGGCGCGCCATGCCATCATGACGCTTGAGGGTCACCTCAATGTTTTTGCCGGCAGCCATCTCCGGAGTATGCTCAAAAATCCCGGCTTCTTCCACCATTCCATACGGCAGAACCTGCTCCAAGCGCTCGACAGGTTTTTGACCCCAGAAATCGGTGAAGTACTTGTTTTCATATTCGAACTTATGATCTTTATCAGTAACCAACACACCTACGTTAAGCGTATCCAGCAATTGGCGGACAAAGATCTGATGTTCGCCAAGCCGTTTTTCAGCGTCCAAGCGGGCGGTCAAGTCCCGGCAAACAAATTGAAACTGGCTGGGTTTTCCATCCCGATCACGAAGCAGAGAGATGACCACCTCGAGATCCAGCAGCTTGCCGGATTTGGTTTTGTACTTTTTCAGGAAGGGTGAAGTTGAGCCTTCCGTTAAGAGTCGATCGATCAAATCGTCATGAGGAGTAAAGACGTCTATCAATTCGGCCATATCGAGCTGGGTCAATTCTTCGAGGCTGTATTCCAAAGTATCAAGAGTGGTTTGATTGGCTTCCACCACCCTTAAAGTATTAAAATCCCGCAGGTAGATCAGGTCCGGATTAAAATTAAAAATGCTGTGGTAACGCTCCTCCTTTTCCTGAAGCAAGGCTCTCGCCTTGGAAAGTTCGGTATTATCAAAGGACGAGCTGTAAGAATAAAGGTAATTTCCATCGGCGTCATAACGGGCATTGGCATTGATTAACACCGGAAGCAGGCTGCCATCTTTTCTTAAAAAATTAAATTCAAGATCGCGAACGGTACCTCTTTTTTTGAAATCGGCGAATTCACGCTGGAATATTTCTTCCTGACCCGGGCCAAGAATATCCCCAAAGTTAGAGCCGATCAGTTCCTCCCTGGTGTAGCCGAGCCAATTCAGCAATGTCTGGTTCACGCGGATAACCTTGCCTTGCCCATCCAGCGAATAGTGCCCAATGGGAGTGCCGTCAAAAAGATTCTGGAAATCATTAAGCGCCTGTTGAACCTGGTCAATCAGACTTTCATTCTCGCTCAGGTAGCGGGTTCTTTCGGTATTGACCGTGGTAATATCGGTCATCACCCCGCCAACGAGTTTGCGGCCGCTAAATTCCCGCACTGGAAGGGCACGATCGCGAATCCAGATCGTTTTCCCGTCGGGATGGAGCATCCGGTATTCAACCTCAAATTGCTCACCTTTTTTCTGGATCTCCAGCATGGATTGAACTTTTTCGAAATCATCGGGATGGATGTGGTCCAGCCACATTTGATAAGTAACCTTGGTATTGGGCGAATAGCCGCACAATTCCCGATAAGAAGCGCTGGTGATGATGTTCTCTCCGGTAAACTGATCGGCGATCCAGATACCATCCTTGACGTTGGTGATGATGTGTTGGTAAATCGAAAAGAGCATATCGTTTTCGCTGCTAAGCTCAGATTCGCGGGTTACATCATAAATTCTGACGATGATGGCGCTTATTTCGCCCTTGGGATTGAAAATCGGGGTGGCGACTTCTTCTAAAAACTTGACCGAAATCTGCGAATGCTGGATTCGGAAGCGGGTTTTGGTTGCCTCCCCGCGAATATTCCTTTGGATCGCCTCTTCAATCTTTTCTTGATCCTGCGGATGGATAAAAAAGTAAAGTTCTACCGGGTTTCCGAACTCGGTAGGCAGTGAAAAACCGAATGGATCGTTCTGTGTTCGAACATGATAGATCACTTTACGCCGGGTGGGATCGAAGATGATCAGACATTGGTGAATCGAATCCAGAACTCCGGTAAGCAAGTCTGGGCTGAGGGGTAATTCCGGGCGTTCCGCGGCGTCATCTTCATAAATTCGGGTGTTGATTCCAATAAAACCTGACCTTCCCTGCTCACCTCCTTCCAGCGGCTTGGCATTTACGCTGAACCAGTGGTATTTGTTAGAATTTGAGCGCAACCGAACCTGCATGGTGAAAGGCAAGCCGTCATGCAAACTTGCGCGCCAGGTTCGGGCTGCGCTCTCCAGGTCCTCAGGGTGGATCACACTCGCCAGGCCGTGTTGAATGATCGATTCCCGGAGGGAACCGCTGTACTCAATCCAGGCAGTGTTGACGAAAATCAGATGCCCGCGTTCGTCGGTTACCCAGACATGGGAAGGCAGGTCATTATAGAGGGAAAATTGTCCTTGATCAGGTTTAGTTTTCATCTTTAAAAAATTATAGCCCTAAAAAGGCCGGTGGAATGAAATATTATGAAATCATTATGATATTTGTCCGTTTTGGAGGAAGGTTTGGGGAAGGCGAAGTCTTTTTGTCATTTCGAAGGAGCGTTAGCTCTTTGCCATTTCGAATGAGAGTTAGCTCTTTGCCATTTCGAAGGAGCGTTAGTGACTGAGAAATCTTGATGGCTATGGTTAAGATTTCTCCCTTCGGTCGAAATGACAAGCGGGCGCTCGAAACGAGAAGGATTGCTCGGAATGTTAAACCCACAAGTTCGGCAGACAAATTAGTTTCTCAGAAGACTTGATTTTTTTGTGAGAGGTTGTATAATAATTGTATTGGTATATACCAAAGACCATGGAAACCAAATTTCGCTTCCCTCTTTCCCTGATTGATCATTCTCCCGTGCCGCTTTACCTGCAAGTTGAGGCGACCTTAAAAGAGATGATTGAGGATACGGTCTTCACCGTCGGTGAACAGATCCCCTCTGAACGCGAGCTTTCAGAGCAATTAGGCGTAAGTAGAATGACCGTTCGACGGGCTATCGAGAATTTGATCGACCACGGTTTGTTGGAGCGTCGCTCTACCAACGGTACTTATGTACGTGAACCACAAGTACAGCGCGGTATGGGTAAAGAAAAAACGATGGGCCTAACCCAATTGTTACATCAGGAAGGCGTTGAGGCAGGTTCGCAATTACGTCACTTTGAGATAGCCAGAGCCCCCTTAAAGGTCGCCGAAAAGTTAGATATTCGACTGGGCACACCGGTAGTAATTTTGCGCCGCTTACGCCTCGCGAATGGAGAACCGTTCTGTGTCGAAACTAGTTATATCCCTTCTGAATTCGTGCCGGGTTTGAGCGCGGAGGATTTTTCAGATTCGAAAGCCTCCTTGTATGACATTATGCAGGATCGTTATGGAATTCGACTGGACAAGAATGACGAGACCTTGAAGATCAGTTTCGCCACTCTCGAGGAAGCAAACTGCCTGGAAATCGAGGAAGGCGATCCGGTTATTTTACTGCGGTCGGTGGTTATTGATGACCGGGGAAGATGCGTGGAATACTTAAAATCGGTGAATCACCCTAGCCGGGTTGTATTTCATTCAACGGCGAAACTTTAGTTTTTTTTTAATAGCATTGGTATATACAAGGTACCTTAGACCATACCAATAGACCAACACGATAGACATTACGCCTTAGCGTTTTGCAAATTCAACAACTCTAAAGGAGCAAGAAATGGCACAAGATATAAATCGAAAGGAATACCTCGCGGCGCTTGAACAGGCTGTAAAAGTAAAAGATGACGCTTTCAAGACGGGTATCGACCTCGCCAAAAAAGGTTTCAAGAATATCTTTTTTGTCGGCTGCGGCGCCCCTAATCGGGAAATGGGCGCCATCAAATATTTTATTGACCGCGACGCCAAGAAATTGGAAACCTTCCTCTACTTTCCGGCTGAATTCCTCAGCCAACCCCCCGCCAAGCTTGGATCAGATTCACTGGTTATATTGGCAACCCATAGTGGGACTACCCCTGAAATGCTTCAAACCGCGGAATTTGTAAAGCAATTGAAATGCACCACGGTTGGAATTACCCAATACGCGGATTCTCCCCTGGCAAAAAATGTACAGTACCCCTTGCTGTACGGGAAAAGCGAGCATGGTTATTCAGCAAAATTTATCATCCTATTGGCATTTGTAGCCGGCGTTATGAAGCAAATTGAGAATTGGGCTCTGGCAGACAAAGTGATGTCCAGTCTAAACGCGCTGCCTTCCGTATTGGTAGACGCGGCTGAGCAGGCTGACGGCCGTGCCACTGAAGAAGCCCGACTCTTCAAAGATGATGATTTCATGATGATTATGGGCGCCGGTCCTAATTTCGCCACTGCCTATACTTTTGGCACTTGTGTGCTGATGGAAATGCAATGGATGCACACGCACGTTGGTGAAGCAGCTGAATTCTTCCACGGACCTTTTGAAGTTTTGGATGAGAATACCCCGGTATTCCTCTTTAAGGGCGAGGATGGTTCCCGACCAGTGGCAGAGCGGGTCGAACGTTTCTGCAAGAAATTTACCGAACGGCTGGTAATTTACGATTCCAAGGATTTTGCTATGAAGGGCATTGATACCGATGTTCGCCCGATTGTGGCAACAATGGTGCTCTCCAGCGCGGTTGATCGTTTTTCACAACACGTTGCCGTTTGGCACAATCATCCTCTCTCCACTCGCCGTTACATGTGGAAATTCGATTACTAAAATATATATGGCCCGAATCATTGGTGTTGGCGATAACACAGTAGATACTTACACCCACTTGAGAATCAAGTTTCCGGGTGGAAATGCGGTGAATGTTCCGGTTTTAGCCCAGCGCTATGGTGCCCAGGGTGCTTATCTTGGCTGTGTCGGTAAAGATGCCGAAGGAACCATGATCTTGAATTCTCTGATCAAGGAAGGCATAGATATTTCCCACTGCCGTCAGTTGGATGAACTACCCACAGCTTTTAGCACGGTTAATGTAGTGGATGGAGATCGGGTTTTTGGTAAAAGTGACCCGGGGGCAAGCCAATCTATCCACTTGAGTGATGAAGATCTGGAGTATATCGCCGGTTTTGACCTCGTTCATACCAGTGTCTTTAGCTTTATTGAGGGCCAACTTCCTGATCTCAAGGCGCACAGCCAGATGCTTTCGTTCGACCTCTCCCAGAAGTGTGATGAGGAATATCTGAAATCTGTGCTACCCTACACCGATATTGCTTTTCTATCCCTGTCCGGAATTTCGGACGCAGAACGGGATCAATTAATGCGGAAGATGATCTCGCTCGGACCTAAATTGGTTGTTATGACTCGCGGTAAGGATGGTTCGTGGGTTTATGATGGCAAGCAGTTATATCACCAAGGCATCCTACCGGTCGAAACCGTGGATTCGCTTGGTGCGGGTGACGCGTTCGCAGCCAGGTTTCTTCTAGAGATTCTGCATCAAACCGAAATCCCAAAAGCAATGGAACTCGCTGCCCTTTCCGCTGCCGAGAATTGCACTCAATACGGCGCATACGGTTATGGTCAGAATTATTAAGCGGTAAGGCGCGCTGAAAGGAGAATGAACCTTAAACAGATATTTGTACCTTGTTCCTGTTCATTGGTTATTCAAACTAATAAGGAGTATGAGATGAAGAAAAGATTTTGGAGTATTGTAAGTGTATTACTTTTGGCCAGCCTTTTGCTGACCGCCTGCGGCACCCCGGAAGCTGCTGCTCCGGCACCCGCCGAAGCCGACGCCCCCGCGCAAACAGCGGGCGAAGGCCCAGTAACGATCCGTTTCTTTCACAAATGGCCGGAACCAGAGCAGCTTGATTATTATAACTTCGTGATCGCGGAATTTGAGAAAACCCATCCCAATATCAAGGTTGAGATGGAAGCTGTAGCCGACGAACCTTATAAAGACAAGATTCGCATCTTGATGGCGTCTGGTGAAGTGCCGGACATTTACTTCTCCTGGGCTGGTGAGTTTTCCTGGAAGTTCGCTCGTGCTGGCCAGGCGTTAGACCTTACCGATGCATTGATGAACAGTGATTGGAAAGACAATATTGTGCTTGCCGCAGTAGAGCCATACAAAGTAGATGGTAAAGTCTATGGCATTCCAATGCGCATTAACGCCAAATTTATGGTATATAACAAAGCCATCTTCGCACAGTACAATCTCAGCGAACCCACAACCTGGGAAGAGTTCTTGGCAGTTTGCGAAACTCTAAAAACAAATGGCGTCACACCCATCGCATTTGGTAACGAATTCCCCTGGGCATCCGCTCACTATGTTGGTGACATGAATGCCAAGCTGGTTGAAGGCGATACACTGCGCGCCGACTATCTGCTGACCGCAGATTCTGCCGCCCTGTTTACCGATGCTGGTTATGTTGAAGCGCTCAACCGCTTCCGCACATTGAACGAAAAAGGCTATTTCAACGAAGGTCCCAACGGTATCAGCCACTCGAGTGCCCGCTCCTCCTTTATCGCTGGCAATACCGCTATGGTTTACATCGAATTGGAAGAGTTCATCACCGTCGCTAACGACATGGGCACAGACGCCTTTGGTTTCTTCCAATTCCCCAGTGGAACAGGTGGAAATGGTGATCAGAAACTTCTTACTGGCGCGCCAGATGGCTTTATGATCTACAACAAAAGCCAGCATCCGGCTGAAGCGGTAGAATTCCTCAAATTCCTCACCAGCCCCGAAATGGGCAAGGAATACGTAAAACGTCTGGGCATCCCCAGCGCGGTGGTTGGCGCGGTTACCGCTGAAACTGCCATTCCCGCGGTTGTTGCTGGTGTTGAATCAATCAATTCCGCCACCGGCATGGCTTTGTGGATGGATACAGATATGAACGCCAAGATCGTTGAAGTTTACCTGCCTGGTATGCAGGCGGTCCTCAACGGCGATAAACCCGCCGCTGAATTAATGCAAGAAGTGCATGACATCGCAGCCCAGGTTCAAACTGAACTCAAGTAACCTTCATGCTTTCTAATAGGGCAGCCCTGGTTCGCCAGGGTTGCCCACTCTTTATTGCTTACCGGAAGCGGATTGAACCATGATTAATATGAACAAACTTATCCGTTCGGCAACACCTTACCTCTTTTTGTTGCCCGCCATCGCGGTGATGTCGATTTTTGTGTATCTTCCGATCCTGGAAAATTTTTATTACTCTCTCTTTCGCTGGAGCGCTATTGATCCAGAAATGCACTTTTTAGGGCTGGGTAACTACATCCGAATGTTTTCGGACAAATATATCTGGCTCAGCCTCAAAAATAACGTGCTCTATGCTGTTATATCAGTGTTTTTTCAGGTCGCGGTAGCGCTGATTCTGGCTTACTTACTGGAATCGAAGCTGATTCGTCCAGCCTGGGGAACATTTTTTCGTAATGCTCTCTTTATGCCGGCCGTTTTGGCAGTTACGGTGGTCGGTCTCACCTGGTATCTGATCTATCGTCCCGATACGGGCTTGATTAACCAATTTTTACGCCTCATCAATCTGGATAGTCTCACCAGAACTTGGTTGGGCGAAGCGGATACAGCCATTTATTCAGTCATTGCTGTCTCCCAATGGCAATGGGTTGGGTACTGCATGGTTCTTTTCATAGTTGCCATTCAAGGCATCCCGGATGAACTGTTCGAATCCGCCCGAATGGATGGCGCCACAGTATGGCAACAATTCATCCTGGTAGCCGTTCCAATGGTTCGAGAGACCATCCTGGTTCTCACCTCCATAACGGTGATCGGTGCTTTCAAGGTATTTGATATCGTTTATGTAATGACCGGCGGCGGGCCAAACCACGCCAGTGATGTTTTGGGAAACTACCTCTACCGAGTAGGTTTCCGGAATGATGAAATGGGATACTCCGCGGCGATCGCGACCTTGCTTTTCGTGATCACTTTCGCGCTTACTTTTATTCAGCTCCGCATCGGACGCAGCGGATCGGAGGACTAAATATGAGCCTCACAGGTAAATCAAGTGCAAGCAGGTTTGATCGGCGAAACACGATCGCGCTTAAAATAGAGAGGTTCTTTGCTTATTTATTATTTAGTGTTTTATCTATCTTTACCATATATCCCCTGATCTGGATATTTACCAACTCAGTTAAGACCGATCTCGAGCTCTTCTCCAATAGTTGGGCATTCCCCGAGGTATTTCGCTGGGAGAATTACGTTCGGGCCTGGGAATACGGCATTGCCGGATACATCTGGAATAGTGTGTTCGTCACGACCATCTCAGTTTTATTGAACATCTCAATCTCGCTCATGGCTGCCTACGCGTTGGCTCGTTTTCAGTTCAAGGGGCGAAATTTCTTGTTGTACTTCATCCTGGGTGGTTTGATGCTCGCGCCCGAGGTCAGTCTCATTCCGCTTTTTCGGATCTTGTCGTCATTAGATATTTACAATACCTACCTGGCTATGATCCTTCCCAATGTAGCCTTCGGTATTCCTTTTACAACTTTCCTTATCCGTTCTTACATGCTCAGTTTGCCCAAGGAGTATGAAGAAGCAGCGGTGATTGACGGTGCGAATACTTTTACCGTCTTTTTACAGATTGTTATACCGCTCAGCCGCCCAATTATCGCTTCAGCCATGCTGTTGGATGCGATGCGGGTTTGGAATGAGTTCATGTTCGCGCTCACCTTTGTTTTGGACGAAGACATTAAAACAGTTCCTTTGGGGTTGATGACCTTCTCGGGTGCCTTACGGGAAGAATGGACGGTGGTTATGGCAGGTTTGATTATCTCTGCGGTACCAATGATTATTCTCTTTCTGATTACCCAGCGGCAATTCATCCGTGGGTTGGCTTCGGGTGGTATTAAAGGTTAAGTAGGATTGGATTTTGTTTGAACTGCCTTCGCGAGTTGGGGTTATTTACCAACAAGAGAGGCAGTTTTGATTTAATGCGTAGAGGTGTTTGAAAATTATATTTCATGAAATTGGGTTTGTAGTGGTTGTTTCAGTGCTAAGTGAACTGCGCCCAAAAAGTTGGGCACCACCACAGAAGTGGTGCACTACATCTTTTTGGGATTTGTTTCCGCTATTTCGCCGACGGCGATGAGAATCTCTTCCCCTGCCGCGTTGCGCACCTTCAACCTTCCGTCGCGCTCTACACCCAGGGGGATCACAACCTCCGCCGGATCGTTATTGATGTTCATCCACACTTCCTGACCAACAAATGCCAATTCCGCGTTCACCTGATCGATAAAATCAGGGGTGCCGAGCCGCTTGCGCAATCCGGCCATCTGGTTGACGATCTCCACCAAAAGCTCATACGGCTCAAATCCGGATTGGCTGTTGGCGGCCAGGCTGGTTGCGGGGTAACGCAAATCCGCCTCGTAGGCGGCAAACGCCTCATCACTCAGATTTACCCCAACCCCAACTACCACGCTATCAATGATCGTTCCAGTCCAGACATTTTCAACCAGAATACCGGCGACCTTCCGCCCACGCACCAAAACATCATTCGGCCACTTGATTCGGCTCTCGATCCCTTTACCACGCAGTACATTGACCAAAGCGAGAGCGGCAAGGAAAGCGAACTGATTGGAAGTTTCCTGCCCATTCTTGCCTGGTTTGAGGATGAGCGAAAAAGTAAGGCTGTGCCCAGGTTGGCTGTGCCATTTCCGATTCATCCTTCCCTTGCCGGCGTTCTGTTTGTCGGTGACAACCAGACTCATATCCTTGGCGTTCTGGGTTGCCCATACCAGGGCTTCATCGTTGGTGGAGCCGATTTCCGGGAAATATTTAAAGGCGTTCAAATTGCACGGCGCCAACGCGCGCGTCAAAAGATTTTGATCCATGGGTTTATTGTCCTAATACGTTCCAGGGGTTGATGAAGCCGCCATTCAAGCGAACTTCGAAGTGGAGGTGGGCGCCAAAGGAATTGCCGGTGTTGCCGATCGCGCCGATATAAGTGCCGGCGTAAACTGATTGGCAAACCGCGACGTTGATCACACTGAGGTGAGCATAGAGTGTGGCGTACCCGTTGCCATGATCGATCATGACCACGTTACCATATCCGTAATTCCAACCAGTATCCGCTTTGGTGACCACTCCGGCGTCGCTTGCCCAAACCCCGTCCCCTTCCGCGCCAGCGATATCGATGGCCAGGTGACCGGCGTAGTAATCGTTACCACTCAGAAAGTGGTTGGCGGATGGCCAGATAAACGCCCCGCTGCCGATTGGGCCACCGCCACAAGCGCTGGTGGAAGCGTTGGCGGTTCCGCTGCTTCCGCGCGCCACGGTAGGGATGAGCCACTGTTTGTATTCGCGGCTGCCACCGGGAAGCATTACCAGCGTGCCTGGCTCGATTTTTGGGTCAGTGAGGTCAATATTATTACCAATCCAGCCCAGAATGTCGGCCACTTCGGTATTGTATTTTTCGGCTACCGCTTGAAGAGTATCACCCTCCTGCCATTCGTACAAAATTCCATTGGTGGGTGGAATGCGCAGTTCAACACCCGGACGGATGCTGTGGGGATCATCGTTCAAGGTATCGTAATTTGCCCAGAGGAGCGAATCAGGTGAGATGGCGTAGGTTTTACTGATCCCGAAAACACTGTCGCCCTGTTCAACGATATGGGTCAGGATGCGGGTGCGGTCACGTTCCGGGATGGCGGTATCCAAAACCAGATCACGCTCCACCGACGGCAATTCCAACATACTCGGCAGGGTGGTATCCAAACCGGGGATGGAGCCCATGCTCGGAGTTGGCGTGGTCAGGATGGCTATCGGCTGGACGGTGTTTCCTGTCTGATTAAAGAGGGCATCCCCCTTGCGAATGAAGACAAAAGCCGCCGAGGCGAGCACAAGCAAGATGGTAGCCCCCCAACTGATCCATGGGAACCAGCGGGAATTCAAGAATCTCTCCATGGCAGTCTACATGCTTTCGGTGAGCGTCTCCAGAAATTCCATGTTGTTGCGGGTTTTGTGCATGCGGGTAAGAATGGCTTCGGTCGCCACGGTCTGGTCCATGCCAGCGCCGGCAGGCGGGGGAGAGGTCATTTGAGCGTACATGCGGCGCATCGTCCAGACTCTTGGCAGGATGTCGGGGCCAAGAAGGAGGTCCTCGCGGCGGGTGGAGCTGCGTTCGATGTCCACCGCGGGGAAGATGCGGCGCTCCTGTAATTTACGGCTGAGGTGAAGCTCCATATTGCCGGTTCCTTTGAATTCCTCGTAAACCACATCATCCAGCCGGCTGCCGGTATCGACCAGACAGGTGGCGATGATGGTCAGGGAACCGCCTTCTTCAATGTTCCGGGCAGCCCCAAAAAAGTTTTTGGGTTGATACAAGGCGGCAGGATCCATACCGCCGGAGAGGGTTCTTCCAGAGGGATTTACCACCAGGTTGTAAGCCCGGGCGAGACGGGTGATCGAATCGAGCAGAATAACAACGTCCTCGCCGATCTCCACCAGGCGCTTGGCGCGTTCAATGGCGATCTCCGCGGTGCGAACGTGGCTGGTGACCTGTTCGTCAAAGGTACTGGCGATCACTTCCGCGTCCACGCTGCGATCCATATCGGTGACCTCTTCCGGACGCTCGCCGATCAGGGCGACCATCAGGTGCACATCTGGATATTGGGTGGAAATGGAGTTGGCAATATCTTTAAGAATGGTGGTTTTACCGGTTTTGGGAGGGCTTACAATCAAACCACGCTGTCCGCGTCCAATGGGGGTGACCAGGTTAATCACCCTGGTGGAGAGTATATCTCCACGGGTTTCCAGGTCAAAACGGCGATCTGGAAAGATGGGGGTAAGTTGTTCAAAACGGGGGCGTTTGCGGGCTTCGTCCGGCTCCATGCCGTTCACCAACTCCACTTTGAGCAAGCCCCAGTGGCGTTCGCTATCCCGGGGAGGACGAGCCTGCCCGATGATCATATCGCCTTTACGCAGGTCAAATCGGCGCAATTGTGCCTGGCTTACGTAGATATCCGAGTCGGAGGAGGAATAACGGGCGGAGCGCAGAAAGCCAATCCCCTCATCCATGATCTCGAGAATTCCGCCTCGGCGCTCCACGCCTTCCCGATTGCCGTCCTCCTGACATAAGCGCAGGATAAGGGCTTCCTTTTTAAGGCGGTTGGCATTTTCGATGCCAAACTCCTTCATGGCGTACAAGCGCAATTCTGGAAGCGGTTTGGATTCCAATTCTAAAATATTCAGCATAATTCCTTCTATTAAAAAGTTTGTAGTCCTTTACGGAAGAGGTGATTTAATAATTTAAATAGGTGAAAGATGAAATAAACAAAAAGCCCCGGGGGAAAAAGTCAAGCATGGGAATATATTTATTATACACCTTTTTTGAGGTAAATAGCCTGAACATGGGTGATTTTTTATCACTCAGAAATGGTCGAAGGGGATTGAGTGCTTTTTTCCCTGGCACAGCCATTCTGGGTTTTAGGTTACTGGTTGGGCAAACCCTGACGCTACAAAAAACGCCCGGGGAGGGCGTAGCTGGTGAATAGAACAAGATGATGAGTTTAAATTGGTGCCCGCAAGCGGACTCGAATCTTAATCCCCACGATAGGGGCCGGGTTTGAGATAAAAAAAACTTCCCGTTCAGTCACCAGGATGTTGTGCCCCCAAACGGAACCTGTATATACGGATAATACAAGGTTGAGAGTGGAATAACACGCTGAGTTAGGGTTCTTAACTATTTCATCATACCCGAAGAAGCATTTTGACAGCCAATCAATGTGGTTAATATATTGCAAAAAACGATAAATAATGATATATTGATCTCAATATGTCATTCCACCCATCATATCCCCATTCTTTGGAATTACTGCCTCCGCCACAAAAGATTTCCAATTCCGACTTTGGTGATCTTTTGATCAAGGCTCGCGTTGCTTTGGCAGAACTGAAAGGAGCCTGTGGGCAACTGCCCAATCCTTTGTTATTGACCGCTCCATCTGTACTGCGCGAGTCGGTGGCAAGTTCCAATATTGAAAATATCAATACTACGCTCGCGGAGGTATTACAATGGCAATTGTTTCCAGAATCGGAGCAGCGCCAGGTTGATAAAGAAGTTCTGCATTACCGGGAAGCACTGCTTTGGGGATATGAACAACTGGACGAGTTCCCGCTCTGCTCGCGGATCATCAATGGTATCCAGGGACGGCTAATCCCTGAAAGCGGTGGTGTGTATCGCCGCGAGCAAAACCGGATTGTAAACGCGACAACGCGAGAGAGTCTGTACACTCCTCCGCCTGCCCAGGATATTCCCTCATTGATTGCAAACTGGGAGCATTTCGTGAACGAGGGTGACGAAAAGGTAGATCCATTAATCCGCACAATCATTGCTCATTACCAATTCGAAGCGATTCACCCATTCCGGGATGGGAATGGGCGTACGGGCAGAATATTAATGGTTTTGCAGTTGGTGCAGGAAAAATTGCTCTCCCTGCCGGTTCTTTATATCAGCGGTTACATTAACGATCATCGCAGTGATTATTACAAGTATTTACTAGCTGTGACTACCCATGGAAACTGGAATGATTTTATAAACTACATGCTGGGTGGTTTTATTAGTCAAGCACAGGCATCCTACACGACTCTACATGAAATTTTAAAATTGCATCATGAAGTTAAAGAGAAGGTGCGAAAGGAAAATAGCAAGATCTACAGTGCAGAATTAGTTGACGCACTTTTTACTTTCCCAGTGCTTTCTCCAACCCGCCTTGCCGCAGCCTTGAACTTGCATTATACAACAACGAGTCGTTATCTCGCCCAACTGGCAGAAACAGGCATTCTCACCGATGCCGTGGTAGGCAAGTATCACCTATTCGCAAATCACCGTCTCATGGAAATATTACAACGGGGATAAACACCCCGCCAGCAGGCGAAATAAAGCCAATGAGTGGTACGGTACTGGAAAATCCCCTCAATGGGGGCCGGGTTTGAGATAAAAAAACACCCTGTTCGGGTACAGGGATGTTGTGCCCCAAAGCGAATGATGTATCCACGGATAATGAAAAATTAAGAGGTTATCAGGTATCAACTCATCGATCTTTACCTGTGTCTATGCTACAATTTTATAAAGAGTAATAATCAATTTTAACCTATTCCAGCCTGCTGCCTATATAAACTTCGGCGTTTAGACAGCAGTGGCCTATAAACAGTTGAGCCGCATTACCGCGATTGAATAACTAGTTAGGTGGCTCATGTCTAGATAAAGGAGAATATAGTCAGTGACTGCCATAGTAAGACTCACGATAGAAAACAAATATCCCATCCTCATCGGTGATATTCTACTTTCTGGCCGAAATACTGGCAAAGTGACCTTAAACGTGCCTACTGTGCCGAACATACATGATTTATTTCCAGCTAGGTCGAAGTTTATCCCATGTAGCTTGCATCAGAAGATCGCCGTCTTATCAGACGACTTTGTAATTGGTTGGTCAGGAAATTACTTAAATGCCAAGGAAGTGATCCGAGATTTAGTTGGAGAAAACAAAGCAGAGCCACTTACAAAGACATCACTTAATGCTTTTTTTCAGCAGTTGCCCCCATCCATTTGGGAGAAAGATTTGGGCTTTTTAGGTTTCGTCCGCGATTCAAACGGAATTGCCCCATTTAATTATAAAGCCCATATGCGGGAATATCCTAATTTTGGACAAGTGGGTTTTTTAGGCACCGGAGGTGAAGCACTAGAGAATCTACTCGATCAGTTTTCTGTTTTACCCAAGGCACGACATGGCGAGCCAACAGGTTTTCAGAAATCTCTCGCATTTGCATCTGGTATTGTTGGGAGTCTGCTAACAATGGAGCTCGTAAACGCCCAAAGTTTACGAGATTATTTTGGTGCAGGGTATGAAATTGCAAGTTTAATTGAAGGAAAATTTCAGAAACTTGGTGGCATTGTTTTCTTATTTTGGATAGTCGATCAGGCTGATAATCAGATTACAGTATCCAGCGTTCCCCTACATGCACTAAGCCTTGATTACTCCAATGATGTTCTAATTCTACACAGCGTGTCATTCGATACTAATACTGTAAATAAGTCAAGCCAACAGTCAGTTTTTTTCATCACTCCCATGACTAGGTTGGTTTCAGATGAGGAGTTACGTGCAATTAAGCCACCCGATCTAAATCAGAAGTTGCTGTGTAACTTCTTTTGGATTAGGTCGGGATCAGAATTTCAGGAAATTTATGCACGGGTAGACCATCGTTCGGAAATTAATCGAGGCATAATTTTTCACGAAGAGAATAACCATATCATTGTTTCAGTTCAGAAAGAATTCATCCAGGAAGCGGCGGAAGCAATTATGAAAAAAGCCACCTGACACAGCGTGCGCCTGACGGGTGGCAGTCGTCGCGTATTAAGGCGGCATGCGTAGCGCAAGCCGGTGCCGCCAAAGAGGCGTTGTCTCGTCCCACCCACCCGCGCGTAACGCAAACCGTTAGGCACAACTTCTTCCTCAAATTTTCTTTCCAAACCAGCATATTTGGCAAATAGAATAAAATCTTATGGAATCATTGTTCCATAAGCTCTATCAATACCTGTGCCCCCAAGCGGACTCGAACCGCTGTTTGAGCCTTGAGAGGGCTCCGTCCTGGGCCGCTAGACGATGGGGGCTTAGGAACGTAATTCTATCATCCGCCTGCCCGAACGTCAATATTTTTACTGATCCACATGTCCGAGATTTACGGGCAGCCCACCGCCCGCGGATCATTTTCCGGTGAGATAGCGCGAAACCATGCCGATGGTCAGGTTCAACTCGCTTTCCATCTCCTCCAATAATTCCTGGGCGGCGGAAAGCCGCTCCTCGCGAAGCTCGGATTCCACCCGGTTGGAGATTTCCGCCAAACCCGGGGCGCCGATGGTTCCGGCGACGCTTCTGACCGTGTGAGCGATGCGATAGGCGCTTTCCAGGTCGCCATCCCGCATATAGGCGCGGATCTTGTCCGCGTCGTCGGCATGTTCGCTGAGGAAAATTCGCAAAACTTGTTCATACAGGTTTTTATCTCCCGCCAGGCGGTTGATGGCATCCTTATCGTCCAAGGAGGGGTAGTCCGCGGAGCGGTGAGGTGGAGCTTTTGGCGGCTCCAATCCGGCTGATCGTCCATCGATCGGCAACCATTTGGCGATGGTTGCCCGCAATTCGGTCACATCGATCGGTTTGGTGATGTAATCGTTCATACCCGTTTTGAGCGCTTTTTCCTTCTCACCCTTAAGCGCGTGGGCGGTCATGGCGATAATCGGCAACTCACGCACCTTTTCCAACGGGTGAGCGCGCATGCGCCGGGTGGTTTCGTTGCCATCCATATCCGGCATCTGGATATCCATAAACACCATGGCGAAGGATTGCCGCTCCGCCAGGTGTAAAGCCTCGATTCCGTTTTTGGCGGTGATCACTCTCAGGTTCATCCTCTCCAGAAATTGCTTGGCAACCAGTTGATTGACCGGATTGTCTTCCACCAAGAGGATTAATTCCGAGTTGAAAGGTTCTTCTTTTTTCTCGATCGGCACACCCACCTCCCCAGTATCGTACTTCTTCTTTGACAACACCTCAAGTATTTTATCGACCACCGCGGTCGCGATATATGGTTTGGTGATCAAGCCGTCAGCGTCAATTTTTCGCGAAACCTGGGGAGCCTTGCCAGCCGCTGTCAGAAGAATCACCGACAATTCAAGACAGTGCTTCCGGGCTTCAACCAACCCCTGGGGCAGTTTCAATCCGGGAAGGTCGCTGGCGACCAAAACCAGGGGGAGCTCTTCCCCGGTATGTTTACACGATTTAATGAAATTGATCAACTGTTTGTATTCATGAACTTCGTAGACGGGGAAGGCATTCGATCGAAGAATGGAAGCCAGAAAAGCAATCTCCTCCCCCTCACGATCGGCGAGCAGGATATTGAGATTGGGGATCTTCTCCAATAACGCCAAGCGGCTTTCAGGGGTTCCCGCGGCTAATTCGAGCGGCAATACAAAGGCAAAGGTTGAGCCCTTTCCGGGTTGACTTTCAACCGAGATGGTGCCGCCCATCAAGCCAAGAATCCGTTGGCTGATGACCAATCCGAGCCCGGTACCACCATAGCGCCGGCTGGTGGAGTTATCGGCCTGGGTAAAAGGTTGGAAGATCATGCGCAATTGCTTCTGAGACATTCCAATTCCGGAATCCTCAACGCTGAAACGCAGGAATATTTTATGCCCGGAACGTTCAATTTCTTCGACTTTCACTTCAACAAAACCGTTTTCGGTAAACTTGATGGCGTTACTGGTCAGGTTGTTGAGGACCTGTTTGAGGCGATAAATGTCTCCGCGCAGGTAGCGCGGAATTTCAGGGGGCACTGAAATTCGTAATTCGAGTCCCTTCTCGGCAATCTGGAAGGAAATACTTTCCACCAGGTAACCGAGCAGGTCATCCAGATCAAAATCCTCGGGGACGATCTCCATCTTGTCGGCTTCGATCTTGGAGAAATCGAGGACGTCATTGATGATCGTTAGCAGACTCTGTCCTGAATTGCGGATATGTTCGAGGTAATTCTCCTGTTCAGGATTGAGTTCTGTATGCCCTAATAATTCCGCCAACCCAAGCACGCCATTCAACGGGGTACGGATCTCATGGCTCATAATTGCCAGAAAATCGCTCTTGGAGTGGTTGGCTGCTTCCGCCAGATCGCGGGCTTGTTCCAACTGGGCAGTCCGTTCGGCAACCATCTTCTCGAGGTGATCCTTGTACTTGCGCAACTCCTCCATCGAGTCATGCGATTCAGTCAGGTCGCGGACGACTGCGATCACCTCGCCGGAGGATGGATCCGCCTTGATGCGCACCTCAAAAAAGCCCATTCCAGCGGCGGTTTGCATTTCGAAGGATTGGATCACCACCTGTCCGGTGTTACGGGCGTTATTTATCAAGTCAGCCATCCGCCCGCCGAGCGGCTCTGGTAGTACCTCAAGTACCTGATGCTCCAGGATTGTTTCATAGGACAGGCACAAGCGTGAATCCTCCATGTCCTTGTAATCCACGATCCGATTCTCCGCGTCAAAGCGGAAGATCATATCCGGAACAGCGTTCAAAAGGCTTTCCGCCCGGCGCTGGCTGAGAATGAGCAGACTCTCGGTCTGTTTCAATTCAGTGAGATCAGCGGCGACGAGGGTGTAACCGGATCGGTCGGCATTAAGCGAGCGGCTGAAGGTGCCATAAACCACTACGGAATCACCTTTGTCGCGGTTAAAACGCAACTCACCATTCCAAGACCCGCTGGCGCGCAAGGAGGGCAAAACCTGTTCACGAAAGGTACGCTTGGATTCCAGGGCGAGGAAGTCGACCAGCTTGACATTTAACAGATTGAATTCGCTGGAGATGCCGAGAAGTTCGTGCCCGGCGGGATTAAGGTAATCAAGCCGGAGCTGCTCATCGAGGGTGACGATCAGGTCATTGGAATTATCGATCAGGTTCCAAAGCCGTTGGATTTCTTCCGTCTTGGCGCGGCGTTCGATGATCTCGTAAGCGAAATCCATGAATTCCTCCGCAACCGTTTTGTCCATGTCGGTATAGTTGATCGGTTTGTTGGCGATTCCCACAATCGCGACCGCCTGATCGTTGCGAATGATCGGGATGTACATCAAGCGTTGAATGGATTGATGTCCACCGGGCAATTCGGGGTTTTTCTCAAAGGTGTTAAATACCGTTACCGCCCGGGATTGAATGGCGGATTGCCAGAGTTTATCGGACAGATAGGTGTCATGAAACAGTTTGCTGTCAAGGGCGCAATTTTGAAGGGTAGCGGTTGAATACTGCGAAAAGCTGAAATCTACCGCCGGGGATTCGAGGGTATTGAAGAAGGAGAAACCATTGCCCAGTAATTCTTCCAGAAAATCGAGGGCTTTTCCGGCGACTTCCAAAAGGGAATGGTCAAAAGCGTATTTTATCAGTTCCAAACGGCTTTGGGTGAGTTGAATCTGGATCTGGTTGTGGGTTACATCCTGATAGCGTTCAGCGATCAGGAAATGGTCGCCTTCCGGGATGATGTAGCGGAAATGGTGGATCAATTTTCTAACTTCATCGCGGGAATAGATTGGATGAATCCAATCCCGCATGTCTGGTGGAATTTCACCGGTTTCAAGCATTCCGCGGATGGAAGCGTAAATCGATTCAACCGGTTGGCGGTTCTCGTCCGAAGTTCCGGAAAGTACGCTCAGAATTTGGGCGGCGGGAATGCCAAGCGCTTCCTGTTCAGTGAATCCGGTTAATTCGGTCATGGCAGGATTCCAATCGGTGAATTTGCCGTTAGCGCCGATGATCGTGATTCCGAGTGGAGCGGTATTGATCACCTGGTGAAGTTTTTTATCGCGTTCTTCGATGGCAAGTTGGGAAAGTTTACGTTCGGTAATGTCCTGGATCGAGCCAACGATCCGATTTTTACCGTTCTGAGGATCGCTTTCGAGCTCGCCAATGCCATGGATCCATTTGATTCCGCTGGAAACCACGATCCGATATTCCGCGTTGAATGGCTCGCCATTCTTGGTTTTCGCCCACTTTTCCAGCATGCCCTGCCAATCGTCCGGATGCACCCGCTTCCGGAATTCGCTGGTGGTATACGGACGAACGTCATGCCATTCAAAGATCAGATTGGTTTGGCGCGAACCGCTGAAGGTATTCGTCTCAAAGTCGTAAAACCAACTGCCAACCTGGGCAAAACTCTGGGCGGTCTCCAACTTTTCACTGGCTTCCCGCAATAAAACGTTGGTGAGGGTTTCCTCGGTAACATCCTGAACTGTACCGCGGCTTTGAAGAACTTCCCCATCCTTTCCGATGATGGGCGAATTGTTCGCCTCGTAATAGAACATCCGGCCGCTTTTTGGATCGGGGAAATAACGATATATATGCGAGACGATCATTTTCCTGCTTTGCACATCTTCCAGTGAAATGATCCACTCCTGACGATCGTCCGGATGGACTTTCTGGGCAATTTCGAGATAATCGGGGATCGGCTCATCCTCCGGATAACCAAATAATTTGTAAAGTTCCGGAGACCATTTGGATGTGCCGCGAATGATATCGTATTCCCAATTGCCGAGCTTGGCGAGCTTTTGAGCCGCCACGAGGCTTTCGTGGGTCTCTTCCAACTTGCGGCGCATGCGGACCGTATCGGTAATATCGATGGCGGTAAAAATGGCGTGAGGCATCCCGTCAAACTCAAGTTTCTGGGCAGAGAGAAGGAAAACCATTTCCTTGCCGGTTCGCGTCCGGGTTTGTATTTCCAGGTCCTTGATGGCGCTACCACGCTCATTAAATTCGACGATCTCGCGGAAGGAAGCCGAAGCGTTTTGACCGAGGGGTTTGAAGCGAATGGCGGATTTGCCGATCAGCTCCTTGCGGGAATAACCGGTCCAATCCAGGAGGGTTTTATTGACATCGACGATGATGCATTTTGGAAGGCTCATCAAAAGGGTGCCAGCCGGGTTGGAGTGGAAAGCCAGGCGAAACCGTTCGGTGTTTTTGCGGTTTTCTTCCTTGGCGCGGATGGCGGCGATGCCAACTGAGATGTTCTGGACGATGGTTACCAGGGTAGCCTGTTGAGTCTGGTCGAAGATCGATTCCTGGGCATGGGCGATAAAAATCCCGCCGAAGAGTTCATCCTCTACCAGAATTGGCAGGCAGATCAGCGAGCGATAATCGAAGCTGATCGCGTCAGCCATCCATTCGCCATACTCCAGCCCGCTGTTTAGGTCATCAACCACAATCGGTTTCCTATCCTGGATACAATCTTGCATGGGGGTAAAGGTGTAATAGAAGGGGTGATGGGGCGAATCGGGCGAGCTGACCTCTTCGATGGTTTTATTGAATATCGCGTAAGGCTCAAAGCCGTAATCTGAACGCGGGTCAGCCTTGGCAACCCAACAGTGTTTAAAACCGCCGACCCGGACAATAGCGTCGCTGATATTCATCAGGAGGTCTTGCTCGCCGATCGCCTTCTGAATAATATCGTTACAGGCGCCGACCGTCGCCAGCGAGCTGTTGGAGCGGGTCAGTTCCAGGGTACGGGCAATGACCTTGTCATCCAACTCATCCCGGGACTGGCGCAAAGCCTCAAGGGTCTCCTTGCGGGCTTTGATCTCCTCTGAAAGCGATTGAACCAGCTTGAAGTTCCTGACTGCCGAAGCGATTTGATCGGCAATCATTTCCAGGAGGGAGTGGTCGCTTTCGGGAATATCGGGTTGGTCGTGGCGGTTGATGGCGGTCAAGGTGCCAACCACCTGCTGATGAAGTTTAATTGGACAAACAATGGTCGAGCCGGCGTTATTTTCCACCCGTTTGGTGAAAACCGTCTGCGACTCGCGCATATCGGTGTAATCCTTGGGGGAAATGGCGGTTTCACCATTCCGGATCACCCAGCCCACCAAGCCTTCCCAGAATTCCGCGTACGAATTTCGCCAGAGGCTGGTTTTACCGGGGCCGCCGCGGAAGTACCCGGTGACTTGTTCATGTTCGGTGTCCAGCAGGACGATCGATACCCGGTCATAACCCAACCCATTGGCGATCATCTCCGCCACCTGAGTGAGGGCGAGGTGTTCGCCTTCATACTCGAGCAGATAACGCGATACATCGTAAAGGACGTGATTTTTTGAGGCGAACTGCTCGACCAGCGCGCGTTCAGCCCGCAAGCTCCGTTCACGCTCTTCAGCGGTGGCTACCAGATCGGTCAATTTTCCGACGTCAATGGCCGGCTTGGGGGAGGATCGTTTTGAGGCGGGTTTGCCGGTTTGGTGAAGGGTGATGTAAAAAACCGGAAGGCCTTCAATTTCGAATGGATTGGCGCTCATCAGGAAGGGGCTGACCGTTCCATCCCCTTTGCGCAGGCGAATGGGAAAATCAACGATCGCCACATTCTGGGAGAGGCGTTCATTGAATTCCAGAATACTGTCGCCTGAATCCCACTCGATGAGATTGAGAGGTCTGTCACCAACCACCTGTTCGCGAGTGTATCCGAGCGTATTCAAAAATTGCGGATTGACGGCTATCGCCACGCCGTCGTAGCGGCGAGCGATCACCGCCGGGCGATTGGTAATGGCGAAATCCTTGTCAATTGTATAGCCGAGCTTGCGAGCGGAAAGTTCCTGGCGCTTGAGGATATCAAAATCAAAGAAAGTGAAGAGTACGCCGCGAATGGCGGGGTCGTCCAATAAATTGGAAAGGATGCCGCTGACCCAGCGCGAACCATCTGCCGTTTTAATGAGCGGCTCGAAGTTATAAGTGTAATTGGGCTGAAGGAAGATATTGTGAAGCTGCGCGAGGAGCATGTTTTTGACGGAAGGATCGAACAGATCGGTGAAATTGATCCGATGGGATTTGGCGACCGGGATGCCGAGCAGATCCGCGCCGCGTTGATTGAGAAAGCCGATCTTGTCCGGATTCTTAAGGATCATGTATCCCAATTGTGCGTTGTTAAAGAAAGCGTTACCAAGCAATTCCTTCTGATCCGCGCTGGCGCCAGTGTTTTCCAAGGCACGCAGAACCATGGTCAAGCCCTCTGAGGTAGGCATGACCGTGCAATGGTATTCGGCGGATGTGACCCGGCTCTTGTAATCGAACTCGATCACGGTCTGGGAATCCAGGACTCGCTGGAAACTGCGGATAAAAATGGACTCGTAATCGCCCGGAAAAAGTTCGTGATAATGGCGGTTAACCACTTCTTCCAATTTTCGACGCATTTGTTCTTCGGCGGTTTTGTTTATGTAAACATAAACCAGATTTCGATCGAGGCAATAAACACCTTGATCTGGTCGGTCGTATTCAAAGTAGGCATCTTGTAAGAGATCGTCGGTCATCCGTTTGAGTTCCCAAGATTGATTGATTAAAAAATGTAATTACATTATAGGATAAAAATCAAGGTATAGGCATGCCTGAATATGGTTTCTTTCCCTCAATATTACTCCCAAACAAGTCTGTTTTTTAAAAAGTTAACCTTTGGGGTAACCCGTTTTTCCCCCTTGTAGAACATAGGTTCTAATATTATTATAAGATCACAGAAGGGCACAGCAAGCCGGACACGCACAGGGGGAAACCGCGGCGTCTGTGCCCTTCCAAATCAATCAAGGAGGAGCTTATGATCGTACCACCCTACACCTTCCCGCTTACCGCGGAACAACTTGCCCTGATCGCCGCCAGTGTCGCCGCGCTGGCTTTTGACCACCTGCCCGGATTGAACGCCTGGTTCAACCGCCTGGATGAAAGTTTTAAGCGCGCCCTGATGGCTGCCCTGACCCTTCTGATCGCGGCTTGCTCTCAGGGGCTGGCCTGTCTGGGGATTTTAGAGACCGGTTACGCCTGTGACCAAGCCGGAATTCTGGCGACCATCGGGATTTGGTTAGGCGCGATCAGCGTAAACCAGGCGACTCACCTGCTCACCAAGCCCGGAGCGCGCGGATGAGCATCGAACGCGTGGAGAACGGCGCCGCTTTTTACCGGATGTTGGAGGCTTATTACCTCAACAACGGGCTTTACGAAAACATTCACCCGGAATTGTTCGCCAATGGCATCACCACCCCCGGGATCAAAGGTTTTCGTAACCCTGCCCGCCGGGCGGTCGAATTCCACGTGACCCACACCTGGCCGGGCGGGTTGGAGCAAGCCTTTCCGATCCTGAGCGCCAATCCACGTTTGCCCTCCGCGCTGAAACAGATCTGGGATTGGAGCAACTGGGCGGTCAAGAAACAGGTCGCGGTGCGCTGGTTCGCCCTGTTCGGCGACTGGTTTTGCAAGGTGGCGGCCGCCAGTTCCCCGGATGGCGAAACCCGCCGGGTTTACCTCCAAAATATCAAACCCGAACACGTGACTGACTTTGAGAGCGATGAGCGCGGTAATCTGACCGCCATTCGGCTGGATATTCCCAGGCAATCCGCGGCTGTACGAGCCGGAATGCTTTTTCCACCGAGTGGAGAGATGAACACCGAAATCTGGGATCTGGAACGGGGTTATCGCGCCTACCACCACCGCAAGGCAGCCGGCACACCGGAAAACTCGCTGGGCATACCCTTTGAGCAGCGCGGTTTGGAGGAATTTGGGATTGACTTCATTCCCTTTACCCATGCCCCGTTTGTGGATTTCGGCGAGGCGCGCGGAATTGGTGTATTCAGCGCGTGCCTGGACAAGATCGACGAGGTCAACCGCATGGCAACCCGCCTGCATCAGCTCATCTTCCGCTTCAACAAACCCACCCTTGCCATCCTGGCAAACAGCACCGACCCGTACGGCAGACCACTGCCGCCGCCGCGACTTTCGCCGGCGCTGGGCGGATTCGGCTCGACTGAGCGAGGCGAGCACCCTCTGGAGGACGATGTGATCGGCTTGCCCGGTATGAGCAAGGTTGAGGTATTGGTGCCCAACCTCAATTACGCCGCCCACCTGGAGGCGATCGAAGCCCAGATGCGCGAGTTGGAAGAGGAACTGCCCGAATTGACCTACTACCGTTATCGGGAGTTGGGCAGCAATATCAGCGGGCGGGCGGTGCGCCTGCTCCTCAGCCAAGCCATCAACCGGACTCTGGAAGCGCGCGCCAACCTGGAAAGCGCCTTCATCAAAGCCAACAAGATGGCGCTCAGCCTGGCGGAGAACGCCGGATTGTTCGGCAAGAGCGGCAGTCCTGGAAGCTACGCGCAAGGCGATTTTGAGCACGCCTTCATGCAGCGCGAAGTGATTCCAATCACCGCGGAAGAAGAAGCCAACATTCTTTCCACGGAAGTAAGCGCCGGCGTGCCCCTGGAACTCGCAGCGCGGCGACGAGGTTGGCAGACAGAAGATCTGCGCGCCCTGACTGGGCGCCCAGAAACCATTGATAGGGAGGAAAAATGAAAAAGCAAGAACCAAAGTCCAGCATCGCGATGCCCAGTATCGCGATGCCCAGTATCGAGATGCCCAGCCCTGAGTCGGAGAGCGAACGAACCGCGCCGAATGTTCGGCGCCCGGCCCGCCATTACCTCTACGGTCCGGTATCGGTCGGTCTGCGCGGCGATGAGCAGAACCTCGCCGGGATGAGTCAGAGTCCGGAACAGGGCGAACCAAACGCCGGGACGGAAGCCATTCAACTGCCGGAACAAGCCCCGGTGGAGGAACAAAACCAGCTTGCGGACGAAAACATTCAGCCGTCGGATACTCGCGCCCGTCAGTTGGTAAGCGGAATTCTGGAGACCGAAAAACGAAATCTCCCGGACTGGATGAGCGAGCTGCTCGATCCGATGGATGAGACCGCCCAATTGGCTTTCATCCTCAAACATCGGGCTGAGATCAACGCCACCCGGCGCGGCAGGTTGGCGGTACCAGCCAGCCCTGTGACGGGCAATCCGCCTCAGCATGATCCGCGGATCGCCCAAACCCACCGGCGGGTTTACGATACATTCTAAATTCGCTTAATTAAAGGAAGAGGAGTTCAAATGACAGATATCTTAGTGGGACTGAATGGAGTGCGCGCGGTTGAAAGCGTCCGCCAAATGACCTTGATCGCTGGTGAGGAAATCCTTCCCGGCGCGATTGTAAGAATTGACCCAACCACCGGAAGATTTGTGAACGCCAGCGCCGCTACGGCTGCCCAGGCGCGCGCCTTCGGGGTTGCCCTGGGTGGCAAAGTCTGCCTGCCCGGTTTTCCGCTGACCGCCCTGCGTTCGGGTGTGGCGGATGGTTTTGAGTTGGGTGGCGCTTATGACGCCCCACTCTACCTGAGCGATACCTCCGGCAGCCTGGCGGACAGCGCCGGAACGGTCACCACCGGGCTTGGCAGAATCATCCCCGGCGCGGCGCATGCCCTGGGAGCCGCCACCCCCAAATTATTTCTGATCGAGATCCAATAAGGAGGAATGAATGAGTATTTTATTCGGATTTGAAACCCTTGCGGATGTTCTGGATCGGCGGGTAAGTGAAGTCGGCGCGGGGGTTGTGGATGCCGCCATTGCCCATTCGATGGAAGAACACAATCGTCAATTAACCGCCATGCTGGGGCTCTTCGCCAAGCCGCTGACCGAATTCAAGGTCACTTATCGCACGCCGGCCACCGCCCGCTTGCAGCCGTTGGACGAACAAGGCCGCGCCCGCCCGATCAGCACCCGAGGAAGCTATGATGTGAGCTTTCCGATCCAGAGCGGCGGCGCCGCCTGGGGCGCGACCCGCGTAGCTCGCGAGAAAATGACCATCAAGGAAGCCAATGACGCCGCCGTCGCCCTGGTGAGCGCTGATATGCGCTGGGTGCGCGACCATGCCCTGGCGAGCCTGTTTGCCAACGCTCCGTGGAGCTTTAACGACGATCAGCACGGCACGTTGAGTATCAAAGGTCTTGCCAATGGCGACCCGGACGAATACCTTATCCAGCTCGGCGCGGATAGTGGCGGCACCGACAACCATTACAAGGCGCAGCTTGCCGCGATCAGCGACAGCGCCAACCCGTTTAATGAGGATCTCGAAGATTTGACAGAACACCCCGAGAATGGCGGCGAAGTGGTGGCTTTTATTTCCGCCGACCTCAAGTCCCAGGTTGAAGCCCTGAGCGCTTATATTCCAGTGGCTGACCCCAATGTGCGCATCTCCAATCTGCGCGACGAATTGACCGGAAATCTGGGCTTAAGCCTGCCCGGACGGCTGATCGGGTATGTGGATCGGGTCTGGATCGCCGAATGGAAAGCCCTGCCCGCCGCCACCAGTCTGATGGTGAGCACCGCCGGTGAACCACCTCTCGGTATGCGCGAGCATCCCGAACCCAGCCTGCGTGGATTTAACCGGGCGGGTGAGCGGGTCGACCACCCCTTCTATGAAAGCCAATGGGAGCGCCATTGCGGTTTTGGCGCCTGGAATCGAGTCGGCGCGGTGGTCCGCCGCTATGGCATGAGCGATTACGCCGTGCCGCAAAATTACGCCGTCCCCATGGCGTGAGTTGTATCAAGGGCGGCGGTTGAAACTCCGCCGCCCGAAGCCTGAAAGGAAACTGAAAATGACCTTGCCAATGACTTATACCGATCACAGCCTGGCGGTTTACATGCAAGCCTTGCTGGGACCCATCGCCGACATCGCCGGGATTGTGGTGGGGGAAAGCGACCCGGGTGACTTTACCGCCCACATTGACCAAATCAAACTGGAACTCGGCACTGCCGATCTCTCCGGGGTGACTGATTTGAAAAGCGTGCGAGCCTTTGGATCTTACTTCGCCTGGATACTGGCGGTCGAGCGCCTTGCGCCGCTCTATTCGCTTAAATTTGAGGGAACCGCTTTGGAACGCCAACAAATTTACGAACACGCCCGCCAACGCTTTGCCCTGGCGGAATACCGCCTTCTGCGCCATGACAGCGCTTACAGCGTGGATCGTCAGCGCGCCGCGGAGGAAGAATGAACCTCAGCCAATATGAAACGGACGCGATCTACAGCGATCTCGCTCGAGCCGCTTTTACCGCCAGCGAAGCCCTTTCCAGCTGCGAATTGCGCATGTACAACCGCGTGCTGCATACCCATGTAACCCATACCTGCAAGGTGCTCCGTTTTCAGTATGCCGGTTTAAACCGCCGGATCACGGATGTTACCAACGCGCTTTCCGGAGGCTGGCGTGAGGCGGATTCGATCCTCAAGGATGGCGGCAAGTTGAGCTGCAAGGTACACATTCCGGATACGAGCGAAGGCAGAACTCTGCGCGACGCGCTTGCCAGCGCCATGCTCGATCAGAGCCTTGAAAAATTCGATTTCGTCTTCCGTGACGGAGGTGGTTTCAGCCTGGAGGGGTTTGTTTTTGTCGCTCACGATATCCGCCTCTCCGCCGCGATCACCCGGGTGGACATCGAGGTGACCGGTGAAGTGGTAGCGATCAGCAATTCGCTTTGAAATGGATTTATTATGAAAGGAAAAGCCGGGTTCGGGTAAGATATGAACAGGAAAAGTATTTTAATGCGGAGGTCGCAATGAAACCAAATACCTGTTTGGTAGTGGACGTATGGGAAGGACAGCTCGAGATTGATGAGGCTGTGCTTAAAGCCAACGGCGTCGCGGGTATTGGCATCCGTTTGAACGACATGAACGGCGGCCACCACATGGACACGAATTTTACCAATCAATGGGCGCAGGCAAAAGTATTTGTCCGCTTCCCCTATTTTGTTTACAACCCCTGGGTAAATGGTCAGGCAAATTATGATTGGCTGCTGGCGAACATTCCCGCCGAAGCCAAATCGGTGGCTGTGGATATGGAAGTGCGCTATCCCGGCTACCCGGCTTCCACCTATGCCGCGGAATTCGCCAAGTTCATGACCCTCGCCACGAAAAAATGGAAAGTGATCATTTACACCGCCCAGTGGTTCCTGCCTTATCTCAGCTACTGGCCGAAAACTGATTACTGGTGGGCGCAATACCCTGACCCGAACACCTATTTCAAGGGTTGCACCACCTGGGATGATCTTAAAACCCGGCTTGACGACGATAAATTGAACACGCCGTTTAACGCGCGTTACTGCCCCGGCACCATCAAGATGTGGCAGTTCAGCGGTGATTACCTCATCCTACCCGGTACGGTGCGGGATATCGATGTTAACCTCTTCTTTGGTACCGCCCAGCAGCTTTCAGATTACTTCCTGAGTGTGCCCCAAGGTACACCGGCGCCAGATCCGATTCCAAACCCACCACCCACCCCAACCCCGGATCCGGCTGAACCGGTTTTCGAGAAATCCTTCCTTTACACCTTCGCCGCCAATAATTTCTATCGCCGTCCCGGCAATGGACCTTTAACCATGCCGATGAGCCGTCAAACCAAGCTGGGCGATAACATTACCCGCTACCTTTGGGCGGCTTTGCGACCCACCCTGCTAAGGCTTAACTACCGTCATCCGGACATGCTCGATCTGATCAGCGCCCCGGATTGGGGACCAAGCAAGGGACTGGATGGGCCATACATCCGTTGGATCGGGTTGCTCTGGCCAGGCCGCAACATCGTCAAGGTCGGTGAGGTTGTGGACTACAAAGGCGAGAAATGGGGCAAGGTAATGGGCGTGGCGCTGGATAAACTTTCCACCCTCGACCAATACGACACCCCGCATCTGGTCCATGAAGTCTTTGATTACCACAACACCAAGGGTTATGGTGTGCGCGCCAAGCGCACCTGGGTTCCGATCATGGGCGGACCATGGTGGGCACAGATGGAACGGCTGGTGAGCGTGGATGCCCAACTGCCCAAGAAGGTACGCATCACCGCCTTCCCGCGTCTGCGCGTACGCGCCTCCGCCGATACCAACAGCGAAATTGTGGATTACGTTTATTACAACAGCGAACAGACTGTGATCAGCGTGAAAATCGGCAGCGGCGGCATCTGGGGACAGATCAACAAAGGCTGGATCGCCCTGCGCCATTACGACACCAACTGGACAAGTTGGATCATTTGAACGAATGAAACTGGGCGGCGGTTTTCAACCGCCGCCCAAAAATTTCGGTTCCCGGAAGCGGGGACGGGCACATTTTAAAATTTGGGGGAAAAATGGCGATCATCGCGACCTCGCGCTATGGCATTAATGGCTATGGCAATTGGCGGGAACATCCTGAACGGGACAACCCCGGAAACATTTTATGGTTTTTACAAATTGATCTGGACGGCGACGGACAATTCGACAGCCGGGTTCTGCCGCCCAGCCTGCGCGGCTTGGAATTTTTCCGCGGCGTTCGGCGCCGCGACGACCCGCGCGGGTTTGGCGCAAGCCAGCCTGAGGAGGAATCCTTTTCGGTGGAGCTTGTGGATTTGGACGGCAGTCTGTGGGGCGGTTCGGAATTAAGCGGGCTGGCGAATATGACCGCCGGCAGAATGGTCCGGATTCTGGCGATCAGCACCATTACCCGCCTGCCCGCCCAAGCTGTTTTCAGCGGAACCCTGCACCTGGTTGAATATGATCCTCAAACTCGCCTGATCCGTTTTCGGGGCAGCGGTTTGGCGGGCTTGCTCTCGGGAGGCGCGGCGGCGGAAGTGCGCGATCCCGCCCTGCCTTACAACGCGCCGGAGAGTGAGCCGTTCATCAGCGGCAGCGCGGTTCCCCTGCCCATTCGCCATTGGCGCGGTCAATCTCCGGGTACCAGCCCGGCGGCTTGCGCGGGTTTTATTTTGGACGCCTGCGCCATACCCATGACGCTCTCCACCGAAGCGGATCCGGCTGCCCCGCTGCCAGAATTTTTTACCCTTACCGGAGGCAGCGCCTGGAACGCTCTCAGGGCGGTTTGCGCCGCCTTTGCCTTGCGGGCGGAATTCAGCCGGGATGCATCGCTTAACCTGCGCCGGCTTGCCCATGAGACCGATCGGCTGGCTGTTTCGGGCGCGGATTTGACCCTTGAATCCGCGCCGAGCATTCTGCCTTCTCCGGGAGTGTTCAATCGGCTTGCCATCCGGGTTCGCCCACTCTACTGCCCGCCTTACCAGCTTCCCATCCCGCTTGAGGAATATGGGATCGCCTGGAGCGCGGCAGGCCCGCTGGCTGTACCCGCTGGCGAGGCGCTGGTGATGGACATCCGCTTTCGGAAAACGGAAGGCAGCGTCTTTGCCGCCAATTTCACTCGGGTCAATGGCGATTCACCCCTCGAACCTGATCCGTTGATCGTAAATAGCCAGGCTGACAAAAACGGTGTTAATCTAGGCGAGGCGACTGGCAGCGGGGAAGCGTCCTTCGAGATCGTCTCCGCCCAGGTGGACGATCCGCAAGCGCCCTACCCGCTCTTCCAGAATTACGGAGGCTGGCAGGATCAGGCTCGCCTGATCTTGCGTAACAACAGCCAAACCCATACAGCCTATTTTTTTAACCTGCGTTTGTATGCCGCCGGACTTTGCCAGCGAGTCGAATCCAGCCTGTTCGAAGCGGTGGATTCGGAGAGCCAGACTTTGTTTGGCGGCAGATCAGCGAGCCTGCGTAACCCGCTTGTTCAGGACCCAGCCTTTGCCGCCTGGGTCGCCAGGGAGTATCTCAATTATTTCAGGGAGCCAGCCCGCGCCGCGGTAGCCCAAGCCAGCCGGGTGGTGAGTGGAGATCAGGCTTTGACCTCCCTCACCCAGCTTGAACCGGGCGCGCTGGTGGATCTGCCGTTGAACGCGGGTTTGCCGAACGGCATTCACCGGGTTTTGGGCTCAGCCTTTCGCTGGCTTAACCCGACCGGCAGGCTCTCGCGCCAGGAGGTATGGTTGGAAAAAGCGCCTGCCCCTCAGGTGAGAATTGAAAGCGTCCACACCCTTAGTGTCAGCAACCAACCCGGCGCCCTATGGACCCATCCCGACGGTCTAAACGCTGGCGCCTACCTGCTGGTGGCGGTCAGCATGCGCAGTTGGGGATCGGTCGTCTCGGTCAGCGCGGATGGTCAAGCGCTCAATTATCTGACAGGCATCAGCCTTGGTTACCCCACCAACGGTGATTATCCGCGGGTTGAGCTTTGGGGCGCGCCTGCCAACAGCGGAACGGGCGTGATCAGCGTTACCCTCAGCCAATCGGATTGGGCGGAGTGCGCCAGTATTCTGGTAAGCGGGATGGATCCACAGACGCCACTCGGAGAGCCGATCAGTCTCAAGGCGGAGAATGGCGATCCGTTGGTGGAAGTCGTACTACGCGAAGGAGATCTTCTGGTCTGCGCGGCGAGTTTTCAGCAATCCGACCCGCCGGTTTGTTCGACAGGAGACGAGTTGTATAACATCACCAGCGATGGAAATTGGCGGGCTGCCGCGGCGACGGCCAGCGGATTGCGCAGCGCCAAAGTCGGTTGGAACGCGGTCAGCGGGGGCTTTGCCCTGGTTGGGGTTGTCTTTAATGCCTTGTGGCATCACCATGAGTGAACGATAGGGAGGAAAAAACATGCAAGCCGATTACCCGAATGGGATTATTGAATTTGGAACAGACTTGATCGACGGCGATTATCTTCACGCCGAACACATTAACAGCCTGCGCGCGGAGGTCACAGCCATTGAGAGCGCCCTGGGGATCGCGCTCGCCAACACTCTCTCAGCCGGCTTTTTACAAGCGGCTGGAGATCTGATCACAGCCAGCGCGCCGGGCACCCTTGCCCGCCTGCCGATCGGCACGGACGGACAGATCCTCAGCGCCAATAGCGGTCAGACGACTGGCTTGGTATGGACGAACATCCCCGACCCGTTTCTGCCGCGGGTGAGCAGCCTGACCAGCTCGGCTGCCCCTGCCCCACCGGCAGGCGAATGTGAACAATTCAACCTCACCGCCCTGGCGGTAAACGCCGCCTTTGCCGCCCCTACCGGCGGCGCGCTGGACGGCAAACGCCTTTTGCTGCGGATCAAAGACGATGGAACAGCCCGAAACCTGACCTGGGATGGTATCTATGTTGGAGTGGGGGTAAGTCTGCCAGGCGTGACCGTGCCCAACAAGCTGACCTATATCGGCTTGGTCTACAACGCTCAAACCGGACGCTGGGAAGCGCTGGCGGTGGCAACGGAGGCATAGGATGGCAATCGGTTTTGGAAATCTGACTACCCAGAAAAACTCATCCTCGCAAACTTCTGCTACCTATACGCATATTTGCGCCGCCAATACCAGCCTGCTGGTTGTCCGGGTTGCCCTGCGCGGTATCAGCGCCACGCCCACCGCGGTCAGTGTAAGCATCAATGGCTCCGCCGCCAGTCTGGTGACAGGCAGTTTGGTGACCAATAGCAACAGCCGGGCGCTGACCGCTTTCTATATCCTGCCAAATCCGCCGGCAGGGTCGTTGAGTGTCTCACTGGCGTGGAACAACACCGCCAATGAGATTTCAAGCGCCCTCGACCTGACCGGCGCAGCAAGCCAGGATCTGACCAGCCAAACCGGACTCGGGAACAGCGCCAGCGTGGTTTTGTCGATCGCCTGCCCTCAGGATGGCCTGGTTCTGGACAGCATCGACGCCAATAACGACCGTACCTTCAGCCCCACCGATGGTGTCATTCCCCATTACACCAGTCTGGGAACCGCCACCGGGAGCAGCGACGTGAGCCACTGTGCCGGCTATCGCGGCGGCACGGGAACCCTCAGCCTGGGATGGACGATCAGCAGCGCCAGCAACTACGTTTATTCGCTGATCGCCATTCCCGCGGCGGCAGAACCCCCGCCGGCGGGCGGTGGCGGACAATTTTTGTACTTTTTCGGGGATCGGTAGCGCGATTCGGGCGTTTACGGCTGGCGTTGGTAAAGCCGCCAACCTTCCATCGCGTCCAGTTTGAAATAACTTGCCGGCGGCCGAATAAAATCCTGACCGTCCCTGACCCGCAGGAGGAGGTAATTCAAACCCTGTTCGCTTAACCAGACTTCATCCGCCAGGCGCCGCTCATCGATGATCGGGACTACATCGCGGGTAAAACCTTCGCCGAAGAGGGGATATTGGAAGTGGTAATCACCCGCCCCGTACACACCCAGCGGCGCCGCGGCGGGAACGTACCGTTCAACCAGCCAGACCGACCCGGACAGGGAGCGGTTCTGCGCCATCATCAGGCTAACCCGGTCGGCATGCCAGATATCCATGCTGAGCGCGTCCTTTCCGAGAACCGGTTTGGCGGGATTGTACAGGCTGACACTGTAAAGGCTGAACAGTCCCAGAATGAGGATGGCGGTTCGCCAGGGCCAGCGCGACCCGCTAAAACTTTTACCCCAGTATGGAAGCAGCAAGCCCACGACCGGGATCATATAGCGCGCCTGAAATTCATCCCAGCCCGGCCGCAAGAGCACCAGCATCAGGTAAGCCGTCAGCCCGCCGGTCAACAGAATAATGGCGACAACGTCGCACCGTCGGGCGATTCGGAAAGCGCTGATAACCGCCAAGCCGAGGATGAGCAGACCTGCCGGACCGTATTGGGCTGTATCCTCATTGGCAGGGTAAACCGTATCCACCAGAAAAACCTTATCCGCAGCCAGGTAGTTGGGAGATTCCATCATTGGGCGAATGGGGAGCGGCGCAAACACCGCCGCTCTAATTTTATGAAAGTAACCAAAAAGCGGTTGAGGTAAACCGGAGGGATCGATCGCTCCGTATATCGCCCGCAGGCTGTTGGTAAGTAACTTACCCGGAAGCTCCGCGACGGATTGCTGGTTGGTTTGGATCGCCAGCACGCTTTGAGGTCCCATTGGGTTTCCAAAAGCGAGTGTGTTTTCGAGATATTTGTTTCCGCCGGAGATGAAGGAAAAGAGCAGCGCCCCGAGCAGGAACAACCCCCAGCCAACCGGTTTGAGCCGCGACCGCAGGCGTACAAAAGCCCAAACGTACAATCCGAGCAAGAGGGGTACAAAGAAGAAAAAGGTTTGCTTGACCCCAAAGCCCAAACTTCCCGCCAGCCAGGCGATGCCAAGATCAACTATTGAATAGTTTTGAACCGCGCGCAGGGTGAAGAGCACCGAGGAAATAACGAAAAAGGTCATCACCAGATCGTTCTGAACCGTGCTGGATTGAAAAACCACTACTGGAAAAGAGAGAAAGGTAAAGGCGGCTGCCATACCCGCCTTGATCGGGAATCCAAGCCGGCGAGCCAGGGCGTAGATCGCCGCCCCGCTGAGCAAACCCGCCAGCCATTGCAATGCCCCAAAGAGAATATCCGAACGTAAAAACAGGGCTTGCCAATACAGAATAAGTTGGGCGTTGGGCGGATAGATTAATTGATACCAACGATCGGTTTCCCAGGCATCCAAAGAACCATTGCGCAGCCAGAAACCAACCCGGGCAATATGTGTGCTGAGGGCATCGTTGTTATTGGGTGGAACCACAAAGGTCAGCAGGAGGTTAAACAGCCAGGCGATCGAAAGCCCGCCAGCCCAGACAGAAAGGACAAGATCTCCCCGCAAGGTTCGCCAGAATGCCGTCAGGCTTTGGAAAAAAGGGCGGGGATCAGGGCAGACGGAAAGGCGGCGGTTGGCGGCAAAAGCCGGGATAAGCAGGAGTATCTGTCCGATGAGGAAAGCTGGTTTGGAGCCGAGCAAGCCGAGATAGTTAAGGGTCTGGGTAAGGAGCACAACCGCGGCGGAGGGAATGAGCAGAAAAACAACCAGAAGATAGGGCGGCGTTTGTGCCCGAAAGAGATTGGCGCACAGAGCCGCCAGGATGAGGAAGAGAAGCGCTGAGAGGAGGAAGAGCGCCAGATCCATGCTCAATCCCATTTGGGAGAAATCGGCTGTCTGGGCACCGATTGCAGGTCGTAGCTGATCGCCTGGGTGATAAAATGGATCCCGATCAGGATCGACAAGGTCGCCAGAACAACGGTACCGGTAGGCGCGGGCACTTGAATGCCAGCGTAATGAATCCATTTGACCGCCCCAAAAATCACCCCAAACAGGAGCAAAGGCAGCCCAAGCAGGGTATATACCGAAGCCAGATTGAAATCATAAACAAAGTAGTGCAGGGCGACCCGCTTGAAAGCATAGCCGATGAGCGCGGATGGATATCGGAATACCATCCGCGAGTACGAGATGCTCGAATTTTCGTCCGCGTAGCGGGCGGGGATGGGCACGTCCCGCACGACTGCCCGAATGTGATATAACTCGCTCAGCAAACTGGTTTCAAAAAGGTAATCACGAGCGATCGCGGTCAAGTCCAGGCGGCGCAAGATATATGTACGCAAGGCGAAAAAGCCGTTGGCTGGATCGAACATATTCCAGTAACCGGTGGCGGTTTTCGCCAGCAAACTGGCGGCGACATTTCCCATCAGGCGAATGGTTGGCATTTGGCGTAAGGCTTTAAGGTCCTGAAAGCGGTTCCCCTTGCAAAAATCCGCCTCGCCTTCCAAAAGGGGTTGGATGAGCGCGGAGATGTCCGCTGGATCCATCTGACCGTCGCCATCCACCTTGACGATGATCTCGACTTCCCGCCGCAGCGCTTCGCGAAATCCTGTCAGCATGGCTCCGCCGACACCTTGGTTTTTTTCGTGACGCAAAGGCACGATGCGTGCGTCCTTCCGGGCATGTTCTTCGATCACAATCTGAGCGTTGTCAGGGGACGCGTCATTGACTACGATCACCGTGGAAACAAAATCAGGAATATTATCCAGCACCCATCCGATCTGTTTTTCAACCCGGTAAGCGGGAATCACAACCGCGATTGGAGGCAGGTTGGCAGGTACGCGCGTGTTATTGATCATCGCGGTTAAGTATAATCGAACCTGTTGGCAATCAAATGACTTATTAATTGGCATGGTAATTCGTTTAATCTAATGACCCTCAGGGCGCGTTTCATGATAGCCAAAATTAGAAAATCCTGATGTTTACGGAAGGCGGGAGCTGGTTTAAAATTACTTTTATCGAATGTTTTGTGGGTCAATCAAGTGAATTCTTGGGGAAGGATTGGAATACTTGAAAGTTGACAGGGGAAACAATAACATCATCAACCTTGGCAGGATTCGTTATACATTTAAAAGTGTAACGATCATGGCTGGGGTGGCATTTCTGAGCGGGATCGTTTTCCTGCTCTATTTTCCATTTACCGCTAAATTTCCATTCATTTGGCCAGTCAGTGGTTTGGCACTGGCTGGTTTAATGGGTTCCAAAAGGAAATTATTCATCTACACAACGGTGATTAATTTTCTGGTGATGGCAGTCTCCCGCATTTTGATCTACGGAAATTGGCGCTGGAATGTGGCGCTTTCGATCCTCGAGATCTTCAATATCGTCGCAATCAGCTTGATCCTGCGCAACTTGAATGTAAATCGCTACATCTTTACCCAGGTTCGCAAGATGAATATCTTTTTAGCGGTAACCGCCGTGGTAACCGTCTTCTTTGGAATCTTTTCAATTTTCATTCAGCCTGTCCATCTTCAAAACATGGTCGGTTTGGAATGGGCTATTTGGATCGTCTCGGTGATACCCAGCCTGTGGATTTTTACGCCATTGATTCTTTCCTATTTCCGGCGTTTCGAGCGACTTGAGATTGACGGAACGGTCATCATGAGGCCGGGCAGTTATAACCCGCTGGCAACGTTATTGGCGATCCTCGGTTCGGTCAGCATGTCGATCATCCTCTTTAACATTGAATTCACCACCTACACCGGATTGTTGATCATCCTGCTCGCCGTTCCGCTGATGTTGTTCCTGGCAACCCGCCTGGAAAGCTTGCCTTTTATGATCGTCCTCGCAATTCTGGGCGAAGCCGCGATAATCCATGTTTATAATCATCTTGGTCAATCCGGATTTGAAAATGCGGACGAGCTGGCCAGCTTGTTTACCGCCAAATTGTTTAACTTGATTTTCTCTGGTTCGCTGATCATCATCTCCGTACTGGTTCGATACCTCGAATATCAAAAGAATTTCGTTTTTCGCGGCAAGCAGGAATTCGCCGCGAATTTTCTCGATTCGCATCTCGGCATGTTTCACGCTGACCTTTATGGCGAAATTCTGCGGGTTAATAATACGTTTAAGAACATCCTTGGCTATGCAACGGTGGGCGAAATTTACGCGGCCCTGGCGAATGATCCCACGGCAATCTTCCATAGCCCTGAAGACCTGGTTGCCTACCGGCAATTGTTTACCAGGCAAATTGGTTGGGTTGACCGACCGATCCACTTGCGATCCAAGTCCGGCGAGATGATCCCGGTCGAGATCGCGGGAAGACCATGGACGGAGCATTCTGAGCATTCCTTCGTGGAAGTGATCGTCACCGACCAGCGTCAATTTCTGGCGCTGAATGCCCGCCTTTCCCGCTCAGAGGAGAGTTTGCGTTTAGCCGCCGAAGCCGGTGGCATTGGGGTATGGGAGGAACACTCCCTGGATGGCGTGATCTTCGTCAACTCCGTTTTTGAACGCTGGTTCCCAGGTGCAGAAAATCCAGGCGAGACCAACCTGCGCGCGTTGCGCCAAAAGGTCGACCCGGCGATGATGCCGTTCTATGATCAATTAATTGGCACGATTGATAGCGGTTATCTTGATTATGTTAAAACCGAATTGCGAATGTACGCCAACGGGCTTGGCTGGCGGACTTTTAACATCTCCGGCAACCGGATTCAAAACAGCGATGGATCTTTCAGCAGTCGTTGGATTGGGACGATCATCGACATCAGTGACCAGAAAGCGCGCATGGTTGAGGTCGCCCAGACCAATCAAAATCTGCGCCGCCAGCTCGACGAGAATAACCGGATGCGGGATTTGGTCATTCAAAACGCCGTCCGTGATCTGAATACCAATCTTTATACAAAAAATTACCTCGAAGACTTGTTCAAGGCTCGAATCAATTCACCCGATCGAAAGTCGATTCAGCTCCAATTAATCATGCTCGATATCGAAAAAGGCACCGGATTGCTGAAGGAATTCAAGCACGAGGATGCCCGTCAGATTCTGATCATGCTGGCTGACATCCTTCGCCAGAATTTTAAGAGTGCGGACCAGATCGGCAAGTTTAAAACCTATACCTTTGGCGTCCTTACAGAAGAAGAGGATGAGGATCTGATCGGGTTACGCCTCAATCAGACCATCGCCGATATGGACGCCGCGATGCTCAACCATTTCAACCGCACCCTCAAATTGCGCTCCTGCCGGGTCTTATATCCGCAAAACGCCACCACCTGGGAGGAGTTGATCGATATCGCTGAGAAGACTCTTGTTGGGACGCGACTTTGATGGACCGCTTTTGGCATGTCTCGCTACCACTTCACTGTTCGATGAGGTGGTAGTTTTTTATCCGGCGCCAAAGCAGACATAGCGGTTCAAACCCAAAGGCGGGTACAATTGATCAATGCCAGCTGATCCGATGCCCGCGTTGAAATCCACCCATCCCAACCCCGCCCGAATTTTAATCATTTTCGCCTTTACCGCCTTCATCGCCCTCGGAATGCCGGATGGATTGCTTGGTATCGCCTGGCCCTCCATCAGGACCGCCTTTGGACAAAATCACGATAGTATGGGCATTCTGCTCACCTCCAGTGTAAGCGGTTATTTCCTCTCCAGCTTTTTCGGCGCCCCCATTACCCGCCGGTTGGGTATCGGCTGGTTGTTAACCCTCAGTTGCGCGCTCACCGGAGCCACCTTGTGGGGATACACCCTCGTCCCATCCTGGTGGTGGTTGGTCGGTATCGCCCTCTTTCTGGGGATAGGCGCCGGGGCGATCGATAGCAGCCTGAATACCTTCATCGCCGCTCATTACACCGAAAAATACATGCAATGGCTGCACGCCAGCTATGGGGTCGGCATCACCCTCGGTCCACTGATCATGACCTTCAGCCTGGGAGTTTTTGAGGATTGGCGGGCGGGATATCGGATCGTGGCTCTTGGTCAGTTCGCTCTGGCAGCCCTCTTCCTCACTAAGATCGGTTTGTGGGACAAGCCCTCCGCGGAAGGCGAACAGAAAAAGATCCATGAACACCAGAACCCGCTCGGCGCTACCCTGCGCCTGCCCAACGCTTATCTGAGCGCGGCCTTGTTTTTTACCTATGTTGGTCTCGAGGTCACCCTCGGACATTGGGCGTTTTCATTTCTTACCGAGGCGCGCGCCATTCCGCAAGCCCAGGCAGGTTTTTGGACAGGCGGTTATTGGTTGACCTTCACCATCGGGCGGATTTTTGCCGGCTTTCTAACCCGCCGCTTAAAGGCAAAACAGCTCTTCCTGAGCGGATTAGCCCTCGGCAGCCTGGGCGGCACGCTCCTCGCTCTCAACCCCTTCGCCGGCTCCAGCCTGGCAGGGGTGGCGCTGATCGGTTTTGCCCTCGCTCCCATGTATCCGAGCCTGATGAGTATGACCGCCGAGCGGGTCGGCAAGGCTCACGCCGCCAATACGATCGGTTTGCAGGTGTCCATCAGCGGATTCGGCGCGGCACTCTTGCCCGGGGCGATGGGGGTGATCGCGGTCAGGGTTGGGGTGGGAGCTTTGCCTGTTTTTCTGCTTTCTCTTTTCGGTCTTTTGCTGACATTCTTCCTGGCTTCCATGTGGTTTAAGCCCGCATCGTCCCGCGCCTGACCAGTATTTTTTTGATTAGACAACCCTTGGATTCCGGGGTTGTGATTTTGCGTTTGTTAATTCGAAAGCGCGGAAGAAAGAAACCAATTTATTTAAAGACATTCGGGGTAGCGTCACCCCTTTGTGACATGATTGAAAGGTCAGGGACAAGCCCTGTTTTTTGCCGTGCCCAGGGTCGTCGTTGCGACGAAGGACCCACCGTCGTTGCGAGGAAGTGGAGCGACGAAGCAATCCTGGGTTTGGTTTCCGGTCAAGGGCAAGCCCTGACGTCATCCTGAATTTCCAACGAGGATCGGATAATCAACGAAGGATGAGCATTGAATGCCTTGTCTCCGGCGGGCGGCCTTCGGCAGCCTCTACAAGTGTTCCTTCAATTTCGAAATTGGTTAATTCCAAAAATCGGGTAGGGGCGGATGGAATCCGCCCGCGGGAGATGGTTAAGATTTCTCCCGCTGGTCGAAATGACAAAAGAAAAGGCGAAAGGAAATTGGAAACGGTCGAAATGACAATACCTCTTGTCATTTCGAAGGAACGAAGTGACTGAGAAATCTTGTAGACATTGGTTAAGATTTCTCCCGTTGATCGAAATGACAATGGACGATGGTTAGGATTTTTCCCGTTGGTCGAAATGACAAAAGAAAGGGCGAAAGGAAATTGGAAACGGTCGAAATGACAATGCCCCTTGTCATTTCGAAGGAACAAAGTGACTGAGAAATCTTGTAGACATTGGTTCAGATTTCTCCCGCTGGTCGAAATGACAATGGACGATGGTTAGGATTTCTCCCGTTGGTCGAAATGACAAACTGAAGGTCGAAATGACGTGACTCTCTTGTCATTTCGAAGGAACGAAGTGACTGAGAAATCTTGTAGACATTGGTTAGGATTTCTCCCGTTGGTCGAAATGACAAAAGAAACGGTCGAAATGACAATGCCTCTTGTCATTTCGAAGGAACGAAGTGACTGAGAAATCTTGTAGACATTGGTTAGGATTTCTCCCGCTGGTCGAAATGACAAAAGAAAGGGCGAAATGACAATGCCTCTTGTCATTTCGAAGGAACAAAGTGACTGAGAAATCTTGTAGACATTGGTTAAGATTTCTCCCGTTGGTCGAAATGACAAAATAAAGAGCGAAATGACAATGCCTCTTGTCATTTCGAAGGAACGAAGTGACTGAGAAATCTTGTAGAGATTGGTTAAGATTTCTCCCGTTGGTCGAAATGACAAAATAAAGAGCGAAATGACAATGCCTCTTGTCATTTCGAAGGAACGAAGTGACTGAGAAATCTTGTAGAGATTGGTTAAGATTTCTCCCGTTGGTCGAAATGACAAAATAAAGAGCGAAATGACAATGCCTCTTGTCATTTCGAAGGAACGAAGTGACTGAGAAATCTTGTAGAGATTGGTTAAGATTTCTCCCGCTGGTCGAAATGACAAAAGAAACGGTCGAAATGACAATGGACGATGGTTAAGATTTCTCACGTTGGTCGAAATGACAATGGACGATGGTTAAGATTTCTCCCGCTGGTCGAAATGACAAAAGAAAGGGCGAAATGACCGGAACCACAAACCCGGGATTGCTTCGTCGCTCCGCATCCTCGCAACGACGCTGGGCACTTCCTCGCAACGACTATGGGCACGGAGAGAAACAGGGTTTGACATGACAAAAGAAAGGGCGAAATGATAATGCCCCTTGTCATTTCGAAGGAACGAAGTGACTGAGAAATCTTGTAGACATTGGTTCAGATTTCTCCCGCTGGTCGAAATGACAAAATGAAGGTCGAAATGACAGACCACCTACCCCATTTACCAACTCAGCCCCGGAAATACGGGGCTGAGAATTGGTTTCGCCGGGCAGAACTTTCACCCGAAAATCATCAAGGCGCGATTGTAAAGAGCAAATAATCCGAATACACCGTCCACACCCCGCCGATCTTTGCCCGCAGCCGCCATTTGTAATCGTTGACCTTCAACGTAACTCCCGGATCATGAAGACAGATGCCGCCCGAGCAAACCGAGCTGGCGCTGACTACTTTGTAGAACTTGAGGGTGGTGCCTTTATAAACCTCATAGCGATAATCGGTTGCCCCAGAAATCTCGTCCCACGAGAAAGCGGGCGTGAGATCGGTGATCGTCCCGTGCGGGTCAATCAGATTGAAGTTGAGAATGGTAAAAGCCACCGGACTGGTGAAGTCCGTCCAAACTCCGTCCAGCTCCGCCCTCACCCGCCAGGTGTAAGATCCATCCGCCAGCGGATCGGGAAATTGATAGGTACAGTTGGTAGCGCACGCTCCGGAGCTGACCTCAACCAGCGGTTGTCCGCTTACTCCCAGTTCATAGCCGGTCGCCCCGCTCAGGGCATTCCAGGTAAAGGTCGGGGTATTGGTAGTGATCACACCCTTGGGACTGCTTGGGGTGAGTGCCGCCACCTTGAAGGCCAGCTTATCGGAGTAAACCGTCCACACTCCGCCGATCTTGGCGCGCAGCCGCCAACTGTAATCCCCGGTTGCCAGGGTGATCGCCGCGTCATGTTCACAGGTGTCCGCCCCGCAAACCAAGCTGGCGCTGACCACTTTGTAGAACTTGAGGGTGGTGCCTTTGTAAACCTCATAGCGGTAATCGGTCGCTCCCGCGATCGGCTCCCAGGTATAAATCGGGCGGGTGTCCAAAGTAGTACCCTCAGGGCTGATGAGATTGAAGTTGAGAATGGTGAAAGAAACCTGATTGGTAAAATTGGTCCAGGTCCCGTTCAATTCCGCCCTTACGCGCCAGGTATAACTGCCATCCGCCAGCGGAGTCGCGAACTGATACGAGCAGGTTGAACCGCAGGCTCCAGCCAGGACTTCAACCAGCGGCTGTCCGCTTACTTCCAGTTCATAGCGGGTCGCTTCGCTCAAATGGCTCCAATTAAAAGTAGGAGTATCAGTGGTGATCACACCCTTGGGGCTGTTGAGGGTGAGCGCCGCCACCTTGAAGGCCAGTTTATCGGAGTAAACCGTCCATACCCCGCCAATCTTGGCGCGCAGCCGCCAACTGTAATCCCCGGTTGCCAGGGTGGTCGCCGCGTCATGTTCACAGGTGTCCACCCCGCAAACCAAGCTGGCGCTGACCACTTTGTAGAACTTGAGGGTGGTGCCCTTGTAAACTTCGTAGCGGTAATCGGTCGCTCCGGGTACTTCTTCCCAGGTGTAAATCGGGCGGGTATCCAGGGTCGTGCCGCTCGGGGAGATGGGAGTCAGGATGACAGCGCTGAAAGCCAGCGAATCACTCGGATCAGACCAGACCCCGCCAAACTCCGCATTAATAAACCAGGTATATGCGCCGCTCTCCAATTCGGTGGATAACTGGAAGGAACAATTTGATCCACAAGCCGCGCCACTGAAATCCTCGCTGAGCAGCGGAACCCCGCCCTCGAGCAGGTTGATCCGGTAGTTGCTGGCGCCGACGTGATTGAAGGTAAAGTCCGGCGTCTTGTCGGTGATCGAACCGCTGGGAGCGGTAAGCGTCACGCGGGCGACTTTGAGTTCGGCGTCAGCCGAAAAATCGCTGGTGTAGCTGCCGATGGTGGCATTAAACCGCCAGGTGTAATCACCGCTGTTCAATTTATTGGTCATAATCACCGAACAGCTCCCGGCGGAGCAGGCGGCGGGACCAACGCTGCCGCTTCGAACCACACTCGTCCCGGAGCGGATCTGCCAGGCATACGCATCCGCCTCCGGTACTTCTTCCCAACTCAAAGTGGTGGTACCGTTCAGGCTGGCGGTCAGCGGACCGCTGGGATTAAGCTCAATCACTCTCAGGTCCAGCGAGGAACTGTAGCCTCCCCAGGTGGAGCCATCATAGGCTTCCACCATCCACTGGTAATCGGTATTCAAATCCAAGGCGGCGGCGGGGGTAAACGAACAATTTCCTGTACAGGCAGCGTCATCGACCGTCTCAATATAAATTTCGGTCAGGCCGGAAACCAGCTTAAGGTGATATTCGGTTGCCCCGCTTACCGCGCTCCAGGTAAAGGTCGGTGTGGGTTCGGTGATCAAACCCTCGGGGCTGATAGGGCTGGGCATGCCGTTGAGGATCCGGAAATCAACCGGGGTGATGAAAACTGTCCAGGCGAAAGTTCCTCCCGCGCCGGAATAACCTCTCACCTTCCAAACCAGGTCACCGGCGGGCAGATCTGAAGCGGGGGTGAACCCACATTGTCCATCCGAGCAAACGTCCGTGGCGTTCAGATTGGTGTCGATCAGCTCGGTCACTCCCTGGGTAACCACCAGATTGTACTGGGATGAGCCGCCGAACTCGTTCCAAACAAATTCCGGGCGGAAAGATTCGATATCCCCAATCGGGCTGACCGCGATCGGGGTTGGATCGATCTGGGTATTCAACAAAAGGTCGACCGTGCCGGCGGGCAGATATTGCAGGTTGGTATCCACCGCCTGAGCGATCAGAGCCGCGCGCACCTGGGCAGGGGTAGCCGAAGGATTGTCATGCAGGTACAAAGCCGCGGCTCCGGCGACGTGCGGCGAAGCCATCGAAGTACCTGAATAGGTGGCGTAGGAGCTGTTTGAACCGATGACTGAGGAATAGACAGAGTAACCCGGGGCGTTGATATCCACACAGCTACCGTAATTGGAGCCGAACCAGAAATTCCAGGCATAGGCGATAAAACGGTCATTCTTTTCCGTACCGCCAACCGTGATGGCGTTTGGCGCCGAGGCGGGCGAATAGTAACAGGCGTTGTCTTCTTCGTTCCCGGCGGCGACTACGACCGTGATTCCGGCGTCGACCGCGTTCTGAACGGCGTCATTCAAGTTTTGGGAAAAACTGCCGCCAACGCTCATATTGATCACCGCGGGTGAGAGGTGATGGGCGATCACGTATTCCACCCCGGCGATCACCGAGCCATCCGTGCCACTGCCACTGCAATCAAGTACCTTCACCCCATGCAGGCGCGCTTCTTTGGTAACACCGACATTGACACCGCCGATCGTGCCGGCCACATGGGTACCATGCCCGTCACAATCAATCGCGTCCCCATAGCCAGGAACAACATAATCCGCGCTGGCGCGGCCCTCGAACTCAATATGGGTGGGCAGAATTCCGGTATCGATGACGTAAACATGCACATCAGAGCCGGTATTGTTATATCCATAATAATTGTTAAGCGGCAGGTCGTTTTGGTCGATTCGGTCCAACCCCCACAAACCACCGCTGTAAGAGCTTAAATTCTGAACACTGCTGGCGCTGAAATCGAGGGATGTGAGCACCGCGTTGATCGACTGGTCACTCTCACTCCCCCGCTTTTCACGCGGGTCGAGCCGGATCACATGCTCCGGTTGGATTGACGCAATACTGGGGTTGCGTTTCAATACCTCCAGGGCTTCAGGTGTCAGTATGGCGCTGAATCCGTCAATCGCGTATTGGAATTCCTGAACCACTGTTCCACCGAACATGGTGATCAGCGATCGGGTGCCGTCCCGGGCTGCGGACGCGGCGATGATATCTTCACGCATGGTAATGATGTAACGTCCCGGCACAATTTCCTGAGCCGGCTTAACAGGGGATGGTTGGGCGTTTACCGGCGTGTTGATCAAAAAAATTAAACATACCGCCGTGAGGATGGATAAAATAATCCAGAAGATCTTTCCGCGTTTTAGTATAAGGGATGTCATTGCCGCCTCCGGGTTCGAATTAGCGTGAATAAAACCGGGCGGATCATTTCGATCCGCCCCATTAATATTATACCAATTCTCTTAATTTAAACAATATTAATTATATATTAACGTTGTAAACCAAGCATTTAGCTGTTCAAAGTGTTTGAATCATCGGTTTAATAAATTCGCCTCCGGAGTTCGCGGCTCCGGAGGCTTTTCCCAAAATTTATTCGGATGTTTTTAAGGGTTCCCGTTTATGGGGCTGGTACAACCGGGGCGGTGAATTTTCCAGTGGAGCGATTTCCGCCTCCCATCATGCCCCCGCGAGCTCCAGCCTGGCTGCTGACGATCGCGTCGTATTCCGACTGGGTCAGGATGGTGGGCAGGTACGCTTCACCAGTGGCGATCTGAATATTGCGGGCGAAGGCGTTCAGGTGGTTGTTTGAGCCAAATTGCAGGTTCTGGAAGACCAGGAGAATATCCTGATTATCGACCACTTTTTGCAGATCGATCAGGTCCCGGATATCGGTTTCCTCAACCAGCGCGCCGACCTTATAGGCTTCCACTGCGCTCACCGATCCCTTGGCAACCAGTTCAGTGTAAAGTGCCTGTAATTCAGGGTTGGCGAACTCACCAGCCGGCAGTTCCTCATAGCTGATGGCGTATTTATCCAGCAATACGCTGACCGAATCCATGTGCTGCTGCTCAGCCTGGGCAATCATGCTGAATACGCCGCCGTTCCACTGCTCAGCCAGAGTGGTGTACACATCCCGGGCAAGTTTCTCTTCCTCGAACATGAAAGCCAAAGCCTCATATTCTTCCACCGAAAGATCTTCCTTGGGCAGAGTGAGAATAGTACTCGCGTCTCCGGTTCCAGTGCAGTAAGGATTGTTTTGATTGTTGGGAGTGCGCACCAACCCGGTTCCGGACAGCTGAGTTGAGCTGGGCGGGTTGCCCCAATGGCTTTCCGGCGCGGCATACGCGACGGTCGCGGTGGCGGCAAAAGCGCCCAATACAAAGACCATGCTGATGGTCATAATTTTTGAAAGTTTGTTGTTCATTATTGTCTCCTTTAAATTCGTTCGCTTTGGAACGTTGAAACCAGTTTAGCAGCCCCGCTTAAAGGCTCTTTAAAGGAAATTAAAAGATTCAGTAAAGAAAAAAGAGGTTTTAACTCAATCCAGCCCGTGTTCAGCCCGCCGGCGAGCCAGCCAGCGCGCGCCATTCATGACCCGCGGCATCAGGCGCGCGTAAAGCCAGGCGCCGGACTTGTTGATCGGCAGGTCATAAGCGCCCGGGGTATGGCGGACCGATCCGCCGAAGCCGCGCTTGAACTTGTACACTCCCCACATGCGATCGCTTTCGTCAAATACATCCGGAGCGCCCCAAAGATCGTAAATCGAGCAACCCTGCTCCTTTGCCCATAAGGCAGCCCGGTATTGTAAAAGCGAGTTGGGCATTTTTTCGCGGTGGGCATCCCGGCTCATCCCGTACAGGTAATATGCCACTCCGGCAAAATGGAAAAGGTAGACTGCCGCTACCGCCTCGCCATCCACCTCGGCGATCAAGGCTGCCGAGCGTCCGGAAAACTGCTCCCAAACCAGGCGATAATATTCCCGGTCGCGGATGATGAAACCATCCCGCAGGGCGGTTTCGGTGTACATCCTGTACAAGAGGTCGGTATCCATTGCCCCGCCAACCCGAACGGTAACACCTTTACGCTCCGCCAGACGGATGTTGTAACGGGTCTTCTGGCGGGCGCGTTCAAGAATCTCCGCGGGGCTTGGACTGAGATCGAGGAGGACGCTGTTGCGGAACTGGATCTGTTCCGCGGAAGGACGAAACCCGCCATCCAGCAGATCGCGCTCAATCGCCTCCCAGGCTGGGTTGGGCACATATTCCGGGCTGTCCGGCTCGCCGGTGGCGATGAGAATGTCCGGATCGATTTTAAGGAAGAGGGCATTGTTGGCTCGGGCGATTTCCGCCAGGTCCGCCAGTGCCAGACGGCGTAATTCGAGATTCGCCCAATCCAGGTTGGGTCCTTTGGGGGCGTAAGCCAGGCTCGGGCTGAGCCTGCCGAGGGCGGGAAAAACAGGTCTGATCAACAGCAAACACGCCGCCTGGGGCGGATCGGCGGGCAAAGCCTCGTTCGCCTCCCATTCCAGCCAGCCGGAAGTGTTCCAGAGCAGGAAAATAGGACGCCACCCGCCTGCCTGCTTTACCCGCGCCCATTCCACCGTTTGAAGGAGGTGCGGATTTGGCAGGTTGGCGATCAATTCATTCCAGGAGGGATTTGGCATGACATAATTCTACCTGATGATCAGTCGATCTCAAGCGGTGCTCAGGCCAGCCTGTAAGCCGCGTTCTGTCCTCCCCGAAGGGATGGATGATCATCTATCTAAGCGGTCTACCCGGGATTCAACAAGACGGGCAGTCTTTCATCCCTGCTTGACCTTGCTGCTGGCGGGGGTTACCTGGCCGCGAACATTACTGCCCGCGCCGGTGGTCTCTTACACCACCTTTTCACCATCACCTTTCCGGCTGTTTGTTTCTGTGGCCCTGTCCGGCAGATTACTCCGCCCCGGGGTTTCCCCGGCACCATGCCCTGCGCAGCGCGGACTTTCCTCGACGGGCAAGCGCCCGCCGCGATCATCCAGCCAGCCTGAGCAAATTAATTATACCTTGTGCTTGAAATCAGATAAAAATAGGTGTATTATATTTTTGACGAAGCGCATCCGAAAAGAGCAAACCTGCCGTAAGGCAGCGGCGCAAAGTCATGGATCTGGCGGATGCAGACCGCCAGAATGCCGAAGGTCATTGACTTTGGCGTTTTTTATTCAACGCCAATGAAGCGAAGCGGCAACCCTCCCAGTGGGGAAATTGCCCGCGGCGCTATTTCAACGAAAGGAAGTGTATGAAAAAGATTTTATTTTCCAGCCTGCTCGTGTTCGTTTTGATGTTGAGTGTCGTTGGCACAGCTTACGCCGTAACCGATGGCGAACCTGATGGGGAAGGTCATCCATACGTAGGTTTATTGGTCTTTGATGTAAACGGAAGTCCCGCCTGGCGCTGCAGCGGCACGCTCATCGCGCCGGATGTGGTCCTCACCGCAGGCCATTGTACTGATGGCGCCACCGGCGGCCGGATCTGGTTTGAGTCGGACCTGCAAGGCCATCCTGAATTAGGCTATCCGTACGGTGGACCAACCAGTGTGGAATTTGTTGAGATCGCCACCCACCCTCTGTTCCCAACCGGTTCCTTCGTACTTCACGATGTTGGCCTTGTTCGCCTTGCCAGCCCGGTAGACCGGGGCGGTTTTGGCACCCTGCCGACCGCTGGACAATTGGATGACCTCAAAGTCGGCAAGAAAACCAAGTTCACCTCTGTGGGCTACGGCTTGCAAGCCGCCTTCCCGGATGCCGCCTCCTGGAAAGATGAATTCCTTAAAACTCGGATGGTTGCTACCCCCCATTTGATCCAGATCAACGTTCCCGGCTTTGTGGGTGATTTCAGTTTGTTACTCAGTAACAACCACGCTACCGGCGGTACCTGCTTTGGCGATAGCGGTGGTCCCAACTTCCTAGGCGATTCAAACCTGATCGCCGGAGTTACTTCCTTCGGCATCAACAGCAACTGCGCCGGCACTGGTGGAGTCTTCCGCCTGGATAAACAGGACGTGCTCGACTTCATTTATGGTTTCATGGGCAGCTAAGTAAAACCTGATCAAATTTTAATAATGGTTTTATCATCCTGTCCGGCCTAAGTCTGACAGGATGATAAAAGTTCAAAGGTAGCGGTTGTCTGGGATCCTCAAGCTGGATGCAAAATAAAATATCCAATATTTGTATATATATATATTGTAATTTTATTGAATGGTTAATCATGTTTCCTTACACCGCCAGTATTTGTATAATTGATAAACAGATAAAAAGGAGATTGTTCCCATGAAGAGAATATTGTATGTTTCAGTGATTTTGGTTTTGGCGCTTTCGCTCTTACCCATAAGCGTATTCGCCGCCGCCCCAGCGGAACTGGACCTTAAAGTTCGCAACCAAACCGGGGTGGAGGTGGAAATCCGCCTGACCGGCCCGGACGGCGTACCCATGTTTGTCACTCTGCCGGCGGGTACTTCCACCCTTACCTTGACCGAAGGAATCTATGAATATTATGGTAACCTGCCTTGCGGTGTGGCTACCGGAACCTGGAATGTGAACGTGGTTAAGATCCTTTACCTTTCCTGCTCGCACGGTATGGCAAACGCCTTGCTGGTCAAATCCATGAAAGCCTGTTTGTATTGGGGCAGTTGGGATAATGACTTCCAGGATTACTTGGATGGGGATCTTGGCGTGGATCAACCTGATTTCTATTTGGGCTATGATAATTCCGGCAATGGCATGTATTGTCTGGATAGTTTCATGACTGATTTCATGGATCTTCCAGGGTGGCAGTTGCGTGGTTTTGATGGGAGTGTGATCATCGAAGACCCGAACTACTTTTAATAATTAGGTTTAAAGTTTAATTCACTGACTGGCCGCTTTGCGGCCAGTTTTGTTGTTAAGCGCTTTGAAGACCGTCTGCCGGGTTTGAATTAATATCGGGAATCAATGGAGTTCAGAAGGAGTGAGAGGCGTTTTACAAATTGGCAATTACAAAAGCCGAATAACGGATAGATATGATAGACATAATGTGATTATATTCCAAGTATAGTTGTTTTTTAGCGTTTATTTTTGAATTATATTTTTGTATAATGTTATTACAGTCGAAAGGAGATTGTTCCCATGAAGAGAATATTGTATGTTTCAGTGATTTTGGTTTTGGCGCTTTCGCTCTTACCCATAAACGTATTTGCCGCCGCCCCAGCGGAACTGGACCTTAAAGTTCGCAACCAAACCGGGGTGGAGGTGGAAATCCGCCTGACCGGCCCGGACGGCGTACCCATGTTTGTCACTCTGCCGGCGGGTACTTCCACCCTTACCTTGACCGAAGGAATCTATGAATATTATGGTAACCTGCCTTGCGGTGTGGCGACCGGAACCTGGAATGTGAACGTGGTTAAGATCCTTTACCTTTCCTGCTCGCACGGTATGGCAAACGCCTTGCTGGTCAAATCCATGAAAGCCTGTTTGTATTGGGGCAGTTGGGATAATGATTTCCAGGAATATCTGGATGGGTATCCCGATGTAGATGAACCCGATTTCTTTTTAGACGGTTCTTATTCCACCTATGGACTGTATTGTCTGGATAGTTTCATGACTGATTTCATGAATCTTCCAGGGTGGCAAATTTGGAATGGCGATGGAGAAATTATATCTGAAGATCCTTCGTTCTACAAATAAATATTCACCTGCTCGAAACCTGAACTGGCCGCTTTTCGGCCAGTTTTGTTTTAAAGGTTGTGCCCAGGTTGAAGTTGATTACCGCGGGCAGAGTTGAAATGAATGACTGCGGTCAGGGTGAAAGTTAATTTTATTAGTTTTAATGTCATTTCAACCATACCACTTGTCATTTCGACCATAATCTTGTCATTTCGACCATAATCTTTTCATTTCGACCATAATCTTTTCATTTCGACCATAATCTTGTCATTTCGACCAACGGGAGAAATCTTAAACCATACCACTTGTCATTTCGACCAACGGGAGAAATCTTAACCATGGTCTACAAGATTTCTCAGTCACTTCGTTCCTTCGAAATGACAAGAGGCACTGTCATTTCGACCATAATCTTGTCATTTCGACCATAATCTTGTCATTTCGACCAACGGGAGAAATCTTAAACCATACCACTTGTCATTTCGACCAACGGGAGAAATCTTAACCAATGTCTACAAGATTTCTCAGTCATTTCGACCAACGGGAGAAATCTTAACCATGGTCTACAAGATTTCTCAGTCACTTCGTTCCTTCGAAATGACAAGAGGCACTGTCATTTCGATCATAATCTTGTCATTTCAACCAACGGGAGAAATCTTAACCATGGTCTACAAGATTTCTCAGTCACTTCGTTCCTTCGAAATGACAAGAGGCACTGTCATTTCGACCAACGGGAGAAATCTTAAACCATACCACTTGTCATTTCGACCAACGGGAGAAATCTTAACCAATGTCTACAAGATTTCTCAGTCACTTCGTTCCTTCGAAATGACAAGGGGTGCCGTCATTTCAACCTTTCTTTTGTCATTTCAAACCTTGTTTCTCGCCGTGCCCATTGTCGTTGCGACGAAGTGCCCAGCGTCGTTGCGAGGATGCGGAGCGACGAAGCAATCCCGGGTCATGGTTTCGGTCATTTCGACCAACGGGAGAAATCTTAAACCATGGTCTACAAGATTTCTCAGTCACTTCGTTCCTTCGAAATGACAAGGGGTGCCGTCATTTCGACCTTCGTTTTCTTCGTCGTCGCAACGACGCTGGGCACGGCGAAAACCAGGGCTTGTTCCTGACCTTTCCATCAAGTCATCCCCAAGGGGTGACGCTACCATGAATGGCTGTAACAGAGAACCGTATTATTCCAGACCTTGGGCTCCCTCCCAATCCAAGCGCAGCCAGAATTTTTTTGACAATAACGGCAGCTAAAGTTACAATACATTCACACGCATTTTGTCTTCCGCGGAGCAGGTATTGAATAAAAAGCCCGATAAATACATCATTGGCCTGACCGGCAACATCGCCTCAGGTAAAAGCCTCGTATTAAAAATGCTTGGCGAATTAGGCGCGGATACCATCGACGCCGACTCCATTTCTCATCGGGTCATCCTGTCCAACGGACCTGCCTTTCAGCCCGTTCTGGACGCCTTCGGCAAGTGGCTGCTCGCCGATAATGGCGAAATCGACCGCGCCAAGCTCGGCAAACTCGTTTTCAGCGACCCGGCCGCCCTCAGCCTGCTTGAATCAATCGTTCATCCCGCGGTAGAGGAGGCGGTCGACGCCTTGCTTAATAATTGCCAACCGGAAGTGGTGGCGATTGAGGCGATTAAATTACTGGAAGGCGGGATTGGCCCGATCTGTGACGCGATCTGGGTTGTGGACGCGCCGCGCGAAGCCCGCCTCCACCGCCTGATCAACCAACGCGGGATGAGTCCTCAACAAGCCGCCGAACGGGTCGATCTGCAAGGCGATGGCAGCAATAAACTCAAAAAAGCCGACGTGGTCATTTACAATGACAGCGCGCCTGCCAACACCTGGAACCAGGTCGCCGCCGCCTGGAGCGAAATTGACCCGCCCTCTGTCCGTGTGCCGGATATCACCGATCCGCTCAGTCCGGTCCGCCGGGTAATGCCAGCCGATTTTAACCGGCTGAGTGAATTTTTAGGCGGCTTACCCAACCTTGACGAGCTGGCTTACCTCACCCACTTTACCCGCACCCAGATCAGCGGAGCTGTGGGTTGGTATTCCGAAAATTTTATCGGTCACCTGACTGACCTGAAAGTGGATTCCACCTGGAACACCGAGCTGGCTTTGCGCCGGATGATCAGCGTGGTGGAATTAGCGGCAACGACCATGAAGAATGAGGTTTTATTCGTTTACGCCGCTTGTGACCTGCCCAACGCCCCGGAGGTTCTCAAGGAACTTGGCTATCTGCACAAGAAGCCGGCGGGTAATGGCGCCTTTTCACTCGGGACTCGGGCATGGAACGAATCAGTCACTCGGACTTCCCAGTCCTTTGTCCGCCAACCCTTCGAACTTTGGTACAAGGTCATCAATCCAGACAGGATACTTAAGCCTTTGTAGCGGACCATGACAAATTTTCTTAACGAGATCTTCTTTTTCTTCCAGCGCCTGAGCTGGTTAAGCGTATTGGATATCGGGCTTGTAACCCTGATCTTCTTCCTCCTTCTGCGCTTCATGCGCGGCACGCAAGCCATGGTACTCTTGCGCGGGGCTATCTCGCTGGTTGTCCTTCTGGCGGTCATTAACCTGATCGTAGAACTTCCGGCTTTCAACTGGCTGGTAACCACCGTACTGCCCGCCCTGATCGTGGTCATTCCGGTCATCTTCGCCCCCGAAATTCGCAAAGGTTTGGAACGGATTGGCCGGGCAGGAACTTTTGTACCCACCAGCGACAACAAAGTCGATGAGCAGATTCAGAACAGCATTTCCGTGATCGTGGAAGCCACCACCCGCCTGAGCGCTCGCAAACACGGAGCCTTGATCGTCCTTCAACGATACGACAATCTGGATGAATACAAACAGACTGGTGTGCGCCTCAACGCGCTTAATTCCCCTGAAATGCTTTTACAGATCTTCTATCCAAACACTCCCCTGCACGACGGGGCAGTCTTTGTGGACAAGATGAAGATTCTTGCCGCCGCCTGTGTTTTGCCGCTTTCCAACAGCGGCATCCTGAGCACCACCCCGGAACGCCAGATGGGCACCCGCCACCGGGCAGCTTTAGGCATCAGCGAACAAACCGACGCGATCGCGGTCGTTGTCTCAGAGGAAACCGGTTCTGTTTCAATAGCCCACGCGGGCAAGATGATCCGCCGCCTGGATCCGGACCGACTCGGTAACATCCTCAACGCCTTCTTCCACCCCGAAAAAGTTGGCACTACTTTCTTTGAACGCCATTTTCCATTTCTTTTCCGGAGCGAGGATTGAACATGAAATGGTTGATTGAAAACACTCGCACACTTCTTATCGCGATCATTTTGGCGGTCATCGTTTGGATCAGCGCGGTTAATATTTCAGATCCCAACCTCACTCAGCAATATCCAGCGCCAGTTGCCATCGAAGTGGTCGGGCTGGACCCAAACATGGTGGTGGTAGGCGACCTGCCGGAAAGTCTGACCATCAGCATGATCGCACCGAGCTCGATCTGGAATGAAATGACCACCAACCCCGGCGCGGTGCGTGCCATTGTAGACCTTTCCGGCGTGCCGGAAGGGACTCACATCATCAAGGTCGGATTGCAAATCACCTCCCGCCCGGTCGAAGTCATCAGCCGCAGTGTTGAGACGGTTGAAGTGACCCTCGAAAGAGTGGCAAGCAAGAAATTGGAAGTGGATTTGGTATTACGAGGTGAACCAGCCGTCGGTTACGAAACCCGAAACGCGAAATTTGAGCCGCGCGAAGTAACCATTTCCGGTCCTGCCTCGCTGGTCGATCGGGTAAGCACCGCCGAGGTGGAATTGGTGATCGCGGGTTTACGCCAGGATATTCAGGACGACTTGGCGGTAACTTTACGCGATGTGGAAGGTGACCCTGTGCGAGGCTTAACCCTCAGCCCATCCGTCATCTCCGTTTCACAGCCGATTCTCCAACTTGGCGGCTACCGTGACATCGCTGTCAAGGTCAATATCAGCGGGCAACAAGCCGGCGGTTATCGGGTTACCAATATTTCAGTATTTCCACCGGTCGTTACCGTTTATTCCCAAAACCCGGCTCTGGTAGCGGATATGCCCGGTTTTGTGGAAACCGAGCCGCTCAACCTCAACGGCGGCTCCGAGGACATTGATACCCGCGTCGCACTGGTCCTGCCCAGCGGCGTAGAGGTGATCGGTGACCAGACCGTTAAAGTTCAGGTTGGGATAAGCGCCATCGAAGGCAGCCTGACCCTTAAAGGTCTGCCAGTCCAGATCGTTGGCTTGGACTCAACCGAAAGCGCCAAACTTTCTCCCAATACCATTGATTTGATCATCACCGGTCCATTACCGGAGTTGGACGGACTCAAGACATCGGATATCACCATTCTTGTAGATGTAACCGGTTTAGGATTCGGTACGCATCAATTGACGCCGACCATTACCTTTATTCAACAGAATATCAAAACCCAATCCATCAATCCCGGAACGATCGAGGTAATTATTTCCCCGTCAACCGGCACGCCAACGGGTACGGTTACACCGACCCAAACACCTTAGAAAGATCAACACAACCATGACAAAATCAGTCGTAGCCCTCGTTGGGCGACCCAATGTGGGGAAAAGTACCCTGTTTAACCGTCTGAGCGGCGAGCGAATCGCCATCGTAGACGATACCCCCGGCACCACCCGTGACCGCATTCTGGCTGAAGCCGAGTGGAGCGGGCATGCCTTTACTATAATCGATACCGGTGGAATTGACCCGACCCATGGCGCCAAAGGCGTCCTTTCCATTGGCAGCGCCGATTTCATCGCCGACATTAAACAACAAGCCAATCTGGCGATCAGCGAAGCCGATATCGTTCTCATGCTGACCGACGGGCAAACCGGTCCGACCGCCGCCGATCATGAGATCGCCGAGCTCTTACGCCGAAATCAGAAGATGGTGGATGGCGAGCCGTTTCCACCGATCTTTCTGGTCGTCAACAAATGCGAGAGCAAGGTCGAACGGGATAACGCCAGTCAGTTTTACGAATTGGGGCTGGGTGAGCCATACGCCATCAGCGCCGTTCACGGAACCGATACAGGCGAATTGCTCGACGATGTGGTCGCGCGCTTCCCTCAGGAAGGCACGGACGAGGAAGATGAATCGGTTAAGATCGCCATTGTGGGTAAACCCAATGCCGGAAAGAGCAGCTTGCTCAACCGCCTGGTAGGCGCTGAACGGGCCATCGTCAGCCCGATCGCCGGTACCACCCGCGACGCGGTAGATACCAGGATCGAGGTGGACGGTTTGCAAGTGACCCTCATCGATACCGCCGGGATTCGCAAACGCGGTCGGATTGACCCTGGGGTGGAGAAGTTCAGCGTGCTGCGCGCCCACAAAGCCATCGAACGCGCCGATGTTGCCCTGCTGTTGATTGACGCCGAGGAAGGCATTACCGCCCAGGACACTCACATCGCCGGCTACATTCTGGACGCCTGGAAGAGCTGCGTGGTGCTGGTCAACAAGTGGGACGCGATCGAAAAAGACAATTACACCATGGACGAATACACCAAAGTTGTCCGGCGTGAATTAAATTTTATGGACTATGTACCGATCCTTTTCATCTCCGCCAAATCGGGGCAGCGGGTGGACAAGGTCCTGCCCATGGCGTTGCAGGTGCAGGAGGAACGTCTGGCGCGCCTCTCGACCTCCAGGATCAACGACATCATCACCCGGGCTATGGACTACCAACCCCCGCAGTCCCACGCCGGCGCGGTGTTGAAGATCTATTACGCTGCCCAGGTGCGAACCGACCCGCCGACTTTTGTGCTTTATGTCAATAATCCAAAGCTCCTCCATTTTTCCTACCTGCGCTATTTGGAGAACAAGATCCGCGAGGAATACCCGTTTACGGGAACGCCAATTAAATTGGCGCCCAAGGGTCACGCCCATACCGAAAAAAAGAAATAGCGGCGGATAGCAGCCTGCCCGAGGAGGGCTCGCAAGGAGGGGGGTTCCGCAATCCGCGAACATCATTCTCCATTAAACGAGGCGTCAGGGTTTAACCTGACGCCTCGTTTTGTTAAATCCGCCGGATTCCGTTTCGAATAAATTCACAGCGATTTCACAGTCAAATTTGTTATAGTAATAGCATGGCAAAGATTTTGATCGTGGACGATGACTCAAAGCTCCTCCGCATGTTGGAACGAACCTTACGTCTCGAGGGCTTTCAGGTTTTCAGCGCGATTAGCGCCGCCGCCGCCATGCCAATTTTAGTTGACAACCAACCAGACCTGCTGATTTTGGATTGGTCAATGCCAGAGATGGACGGGATTACCCTGCTCCGTCAAATCCGGGAGGATAAAAACACACTACCGGTACTCATGCTTACCGCCCGGGACGCTATCGAAAGCCGGGTGGAGGGGTTGTTCGCCGGCGCGGATGACTACCTCATCAAACCTTTTGCCCCAGAAGAATTAACCGCCCGTATTCAGGCACTTCTGCGCCGGACAGCCGCCGATCCAACCCTGACCTTCTTTAAATTTTCAGACATCAGTCTCGATCTCAAAACCCACGAAGCCAAACGCGCTGGCAGAAATCTCATGCTCACCTTGACTGAATTCAACTTGCTGACTGTATTTATGCGTCATCCCGGCAAGGTTCTGGAGCGGCCTGCCCTGCTTGGCCAGGTTTGGGGATACGCGAATCAGGGTGAAGACAACGTACTTGAACTTTATGTCGGCTATCTACGCCGCAAACTGGAACAATTTGGCGGAAGCAGGGTCATCCAAACCGTGCGCGGCATGGGTTACATTCTTAAGGAAGAATGATGTCAATCAGAGTTCGGTTTACCCTTCTTTACAGTGCCATACTCGCCAGTATGCTGCTTATTTTTGGCTTGACCTTGCTTTCGATTCAATCCCGTTCCACTTACACAAGCTTGCAAGAAGAACTGATCGGCGCAAGCCACGGAGTTTCAAAACTTTTATTAGGCATAACCGACCGGGACAATATCCCAGCCCCTGAACGCCCAGAACCCAAACCTTTTACTGAACTTTTTGACCAGGACCAATTACGCGAGCTTCCCGAGAGGGAAATTATTCGCCTGTTGGACGCTCAGGGAAATCTAATCGCCAGCCCATTCGGCGACCAGACCGAGCAGCTTCCTTTTGAAAATTCGATCCTGCCTAACCTTGCCGCAGGGGAGGATCAATGGTCGGTGATTGTACTTGAAGATGAAGAATTCCTTTTGCTTAACCGCCCGGTTTTTTCCCGCGATTCCCAAAACCAGGAACTGATTGGCGTTGCACAAGTTGCTCGTTCTCTGAGCGAACGCGCAAATTCACTCGATTCCCTTAAACTGATCTTTTTTATTGCAAGTTTGATTACTGTGCTCATCGCTTCCGCATTCGGTTGGTGGCTTTCCTCCTTCCTGCTGCTGTCAATCCAGAAAATAACTCAAACCGCCGCCAGCATCCGTGAGGAAAATGATCTCAGTCGACGAGTAGAATACAACGGTCCCGCGGATGAAGTTGGCGCACTGGCGGATACCTTCAACCAGATGCTCGAGAGTGTGGAAGGCGCCTACCGCCAAGTCGCGCAAAGTCTTCATGCCCAGCGCGAATTTGTCGCCGATGTTTCCCACGAACTGCGCACACCGCTTACCACCATCCGCGGTAATTTAAATTTGCTCAGCCGCCCAGAAGGGCTTAACGAACAAGAAAAAGCGGAGATCTTGCAGGATGCATCCGATGAAACCCAACGAATGATGCGCCTGGTCCAAGCCTTGTTGGAGCTCGCCCGGGCGGACACCGATCGGAAGATGAACTTTCAAAACTTTGAAGTTTCGTCGGTGATTGAGGATGTGATTCGGATGGCCAAGGCGATCTCGCCTGACCGCCAAATTAACTTTGCCCGAGGAAATCAACCGACTTGGATTTTCGCTGATCGGGACGCCTACAAGCAAATTTTGCTTATCGGGCTTGATAACGCCCTCAAATACACCCTGGATCCAGTAGAGATTGGCATGTCTGTTTTCGAGGATTGGGTTGAAACCACAATCAAGGACTATGGCGACGGAATGACCAAATTGGAGCTCGAGCGGGCAGCCCAACGCTTCTATCGCGGACAACCCCACCTAACCGAAGGCTTTGGTCTTGGCTTGCCAATCGCTTTTGCGATCACTGAAAAAATGCATGGCGAGTTGAACATCAGCTCTGAAAAAGGAAAAGGGACAACCTTTAACATCCGGCTTTCACGAAAGGAAAGCCTACAAAAAACTGAATCAAAAAACTTGACATTGGAGTGACAACATGGGAAATAAAAATAAAGCGCTGTTGATTGGCTTGCTAATCAGCCTCTTGGCTGGCGTGTTAAACGCGTGCGCCTCAACCAGCCAAACTGAGGGAAAAACCAGCTTCGGTATGGTAAAAAAGGTCACCGTAACCAGCCTGGTGGAAACGAGCGGAAATTTGAGTGCAGCAAAATTAAGTTCACTCAAATGGGGCACCAGTGGTTTGATTGATAAGGTGAATGTAAAACCGGGTGACCAAGTGAGAGAAGGCGACATTTTAGCCGAGTTGCGGGTGGACAGTGTGCCCGCGGATCAGATTAACGCCCTCGCCCAGTTGACCCTTGCCCAGCAGGATCTCGAATTGGTGAGTCACTCCACCCTCACCCTCGCCCAGGCACAACAGAAAGTTATCGATGCCCGCAAAGAGGTGGAAGAAGCTGAAAATGTTTACGAGGCGCTCAACTATCCTCGCGCAACCGACGAATTGATTAAACACACCCAAGCGGAGGTATGGTCGGCTGAAGATCAGGTCGCCCTAACTTACAAACGCTACAAGGAAGTCAAGAATCATCCGGACGGTGACCCACAGAAAACCGCCGCCCAGTTGGCGTATACCGACGCTCTGCTTGCCTATAACGAATTGGTGGCCACTCTCAATTGGTATATCGCCAAGCCAACCGAGGCCGATTTTGAGGAAGCTAAAATCGATCTCGATGTAGCTCGTGCTCAATTGGCGGATGCCCGCCGGCAGCGAGATTTGGTTAAGGAAGGTCAGAATCCGGCAACCATCCAAAGCGCCGAAGCCAGTGTAGCCGCCTTTCAGGCACAGGCAAATCTAATTCGGGTCATCGCCCCGTTTGATGGAGAGGTCATGGCGGTCATGGCAAAGGCGGGGGATACTGCCGAGAGCGGAACCCTGGCTATGGTCATTGTAGATAAATCAACCTTGCAGGTCACCGTTCAGGTTGATGAGAGCGAGATCGAAAAGGTAGAGGTTGGCAACCCGGCGGTTGTCATCCTCGAAAGCCTGGATGATGCGAAACTGACCGGTGAGGTATACAGCGTCAACCCCGTTGGCGAAACTGTCAGTGGCCTGGTTCAATTCGACGTGGTCATAAACCTTGTCCCCACCGACCAACCACTCATGTTCGGTTCCACACTTTCGGTCACTATCACCACAGGCGAACCGCGCGAGGAATTGGCGGTACCCCTCAATGCCGTGCAGAACGACGGGAGCAAGGAGTACATCAGCCTGGTCGATGACCAGGGCGGCACCACCAATGTGGATGTAACCACCGGCGATCTGGTAGAGAGTATGGTTGTGATTTATCCCGCCAGCGAAGTGAATGAAGGCGCCAAAGTGGTCATTAATGCTACCGCCTCAACCTCTAATGCAAACGAAACCAATGCCGGCCCGCCAGATGGCGGAATGATGATGCCGGTCAGGTGATTTATGACTGAAGCAATGATCAGAGCAGAAGGATTAACCAAAATCTTCAACGTTGGCAGCGAAGAAATCCGTGCCTTGGATGATGTCAGCTTTTCTATCCAACACGGGGAAAGTCTGGCGATCATGGGGCCAAGCGGGTCCGGAAAAAGCACCTTGATGTCAATCATTGGCTGCCTGGATGTCGCTAACGCTGGAACTTACGAATTGGATGGAGAAAAAGTGGAACAACTCAGTGATGCCCGCCTGGCGGATATCCGAGGACGTAAGATTGGATTTGTTTTTCAACAATTCAATCTTCTGGCACGCACTTCCGCCCTCGAAAATGTGATGCTGCCGCTCACCTACACTAACCTCTCAGGAAAACAAATCAAGGAGCGAGCCATGGCCGCCCTAAAAACGGTCGGCTTGGCAGAACGGGTTAAACATACACCCAGCGAGCTCTCCGGCGGACAGCAACAACGGGTGGCAATCGCCCGGGCAATCGTTAATCAACCCGCCATCCTGATCGCTGATGAACCAACCGGCGCTTTAGACAGCAAAACTGGGATCGAGATCATGCAGCTCTTTCAGGATCTCCACCAAAAGAACGGTCAGACTGTGATTATGGTCACCCACGATCTTTTTGTAGCCCGCCACACAAACAGGGTAATTATTCTCTCAGATGGAAAAATCAAAGCCGACGAGTTCAATCAGCATGTGATCAAAGCCGGCACCGACCGTTCGCAGATCGAGGAATACAGGATTTAAAAACCCATGCTCCTAAGACAGAACATTCTTACCGCCTTGCGCGGATTACTCTCAAACAAATTACGATCAGGTCTCACCATTCTTGGCATCGTTATCGGCGTGGCTGCGGTGGTCGCCTTGATGGCGATCGGAAATGGTGCCACCAGTGACATTACCGATCGAATCCAATCGAGCGGCACCAACCTGTTGAATATCCAAGCCGGACGTTCCAGCCGACCAACGGCAGGCCAGCCGCCACAACAAACATTTTTAACCTATAAGGATTACCAAATCCTCAGTCAAAATCTAACAGAGGTTTCCGGGATCGCCCCCGCTTTCTCCTCCAACTACACAATCACCGCCGGAATCAACACCGATAGCGTTTCCGTGAGCGGTGTGACTGAAAGTTACCTTTCTGTTCGGCTATACGAAATAAAAGAAGGGCGAAATATCAGCGAACGTGACAATCTGAAATCACAACAGGTCGCCATCCTGGGATCTTCCACCGCCGAAACCTTTTTCGGTACTGAATCGGCTCTTGATCAGAAAATCAAGATCGATGATAAAACCTTCACCGTGATTGGTGTCTTAAAATCCAAAGGTTCCAGCGGATTTACCAACGAGGACGATCTGATCTGGATTCCGCTCGAAACCGGTTACGACAAACTCTTCGGAGCAAATGCCATTCGAAACGGGGAGCGGGTGCTTAGCGGAATTTCTGTATCGGCTGTCAACGCCGAAAGCGTGGAGAGTGTTTCTTCCCAGGTCACCTTTGTCATGCGCAGGGCTCACGAAATTGGTTTAGACGAGGAAGATGATTTTCGAGTGACGAATCAAGCCGCCATGTTGGAAACCCTCAGCTCGGTAACCTCCACCCTCACCGCCTTTTTGGGGGCAGTGGCCGCCCTCAGCCTGCTGGTAGGTGGAATCGGGATCATGAACATTACGCTTGTTTCGGTCAGCGAACGAACCCGGGAGATTGGTTTACGCAAAGCGGTGGGAGCACGCAAAGAACATATCCTCTTTCAATTCCTGATTGAAACTGTTACCCTGGCGGTAACTGGCGGGTTGATCGGTATCCTGTCAGGGATCGCCATCGCCCTGATCGTTACGACTCTGGGTTTGGTCACCGCCCGGATAACGCTTTCATCCATCTTACTATCCTTCTTTTTCAGTCTGGCGGTGGGGGTCTTCTTTGGTTTGTACCCGGCTTACCGAGCCAGCAACCTGCACCCGATGGAAGCGCTGCGCTCCGAATAGGCCCAGCCGGGCTAAGGATCCAAGATTTAACCGCGTCTGAATGGCAAGAAGTTCGAGCCAAGTGTAAAAAAAGCCGTCCGGTAAAACCGGACGGCTTTTTTGATTTACTGCTTACCAGCAAAGATCAATATTCTGCTTTGGCGTCTACGCTGCCTTCGGCAACCAACTGACCTTCGGTGTTGTAGATATGGTACATGAACACGACCGGCATGATCTGCTCCAGGGTGGCGCTCACCGAGCAATACTTACCGCCGCTCAGTTCGATCGAGCGGGCAACCGCGGCCTCGTCCACATTGGGACCGGTGACATGGTAATGGACGGTTACACTCAGGAAGGCTTTCGGATGGGTATCCCGCCGGGTGGATTCGATGCGGACTTCAAACGCGGTGATCGCTTGCTGCTTCTTGATCAAAATCGACATCACGTCCATACCGGTGCAGCCTGCCAAGCCTATCATGAACATTTCAGTCGGCTTGATTCCTTTTTCACCGCCGAGCACCGCGGTGTTACCGCTTTCGTTAACGGCGGTAAAAACCAGGTCATGTTCCCAAACTACTTTTTCATTCATCTATTACATCCTCCTTTGGACGTTAATACTTGTGCCCTATTTGGTCAACAGGGGGGTGATATAGGTGTCGAGCACGGCTTTGTTTACGCCGCCAGACCAGCGGTAAACCACATTAAAATCACGGTCGATCACAAATGAGGTTGGCAGCCCTTCCACCCCATAAGCGGATGATACGATCGAGCCTGAATCCGCCCACATGGGGAAAGGAATATTATTCGACTGTTTGAACGCGTTTACCAGGTCGGCTGGTTCGCCATCGGAAATTGCCAGTACGACAAAGCCTTCGCCGGCATGTTCCTGATAATATTCAGCGATGATCGGCATTTCTTCCTTACAGGGCGGGCACCAGGTAGCCCAGGCATTGTAGAGAATGACGTTGCCCTTGTAATCGGAAAACTTGACCGGATTGCCTTCAAGGTCGGTTAATTCTACATCAATGGCGGGGCCAGAAATGGATTGAGGCTGCAAATTGGGCAATTTGAGAGCCGCCATCTCCTGCTGGGCCTGAGTGATGCCGTAATACGACAGGACCGCGATGATCACCAGAACGAATCCGATAGCGCTGAACATGATCGTCGATTGGCGCCGCTTGATCTGTTGGAGCTGTTCTTTTTTGGAAAGGCTCGGGGTGCTGGTTTGGTGTCGGTTGCGGGCGGTCATATTCTACGCGCCCATGAGGCGCTTGATCTCCTGAATCAAATTGTTTTCTGGTACAGCGCCTATAACCCGCCCCTTGCCGTTGATCACGGTATCGGGTACGGAACTTATGCCATAGGTCGCGCTTAAATCCATGAATTCCTGGGCGCTTACGCCCTCTGCCAGAACCATCTCAGGGTTGGTCATGGCGATCTGATGAGCGAGCAGCACGGCTCGCGGACAGTACGGTCAGCCAGGGGTTACAAAAACTTCGAGGTGGAGGGGGCTGGCGAGAGACTTGATATAAGTCTTGGCCGCTTCGGATAAACCGGATTCCCGGCTGGAGACCATGACGATATCCTGAATCAGGGTGCCAAATTCGTGTCCGCTGGGAACACCAAGGAAGCGGATGCCGTAATCGGTGATCACGTCGCCATCCTTGGCGGCAACCACAATGGCTGGCGCTTTGCCGCTGACCTTGTATTGCTTGGCGATGGCATTATCATTGACCACATCGAAAACTTCGAGGTGGATCTTGTCTGAGGCGCCGCAAACCTCGCCCAGTAACTGCTGAGTGATACCGCTGACTTCCTCCGCGGAGGCGGAAACGAAGAGAATAACCTTAACCTCGTTGGTCAGTTGTTTGAAAATGTCTTTGACTTGATTCAAGACATCATCATTGAGGATCCGTTGATATGCCATAAAAACTCCATTAATTTATAAATTCATCCAACTGGATGATGAACCCGTTATCAGGTACAACCACCGCCGGGACCTTCGGTATGTCCGCAAACCGGACACTCCAGATCCAGTACGCCGTTGTAATCCAAAATGCCGATGCCGCAGACTGGGCAGGGCATGCCCACTTTAATGACCTTGGGTTTTAGCGGTTCGGCTTGGTTAATTTCTCCCAGGTCGAGATCGAAACTGATCTTGCTCAGGTCGATCTTCTTTGGTGGAACGCTATCGTTCATTTTTTCAGCAGGTCTTCCAAACTGAGCTTTTTGAACAAGCGTTCGCGAGCGTCTTCCGGCAGTGTTTCTTCTTTTGCCGAATTTTGATACAACAAGATGGTGCGGTTAGTGGTATCAAATACCACCCGGCAATTCTCACACTGGGCGAGGTGCTCCTCGAAACTGGCGCAGATTTCAGGGCTTAGCTGCCCATCGATGAAATCCGAGAGATCGCGCAAGAGCCTTGAGCAATCAAACAGTTCGTGATCGTGGTTTAGTTTCTGGCTGTTTGCCATCTCATTCTCATTTCGTGTCTTCGCGCGATTTTTCGCCAAAGTAATGGGCGAGCTGCTCGCGAAGGTTCAATCTGGCGCGCAACAGACGGGTTTTGACCGCGGTCTCGGTCAGTTCCAGCGCCTGGGCTGTTTCCCGGATCGAAAGACCTTCCAAATCCCGCAGGACAAAAACAGAACGAAGTTTTATCGGCAAGTTGGCAATGGCCTGGTCAAGCATTTTGCTCGCTTCGGCGGTCTGAAACTCGCTCTCGGGCAACCGCGACCAATCTGCCAACTCGATCGGCTTGGCGATCTCATCGTTGTCATCCTCGAAATCCTGATCGATCGAGACTTCTTTCTTGTCCCGCCGCAGAACCATGAGAGCTTCGTTGCTTGCCACCCGATAGATCCAGGTGGAGAGGGAGGAACGTCCTTCGAAGTTCTGGATATGCTTGAAGGTATTGATGAAAGTCTGTTGGAGCACATCCTCGGCATCCTGCTCGTTGCCTGTAATCTTGAGGGCGAGCCGATAAATATGCCCTGAGTAAGCATCCACCAACTTAGCGAATTCCGCTCGGTCACCGTTCTTTAAAGCTTCAATATCAAGGTCTTGTTGTACATTCATTTAGATGATCCATGCCTTAAAAGGTTGCAATTAACTGGGCATAAGTATACCTTGTAGCGGCGCGAGCGGACAGATTCGTGCTGGCTCGGCTCAATCGTAATCGGCTTTGGCAAGATAGGCAGCTTTCCGCTCGGAAGAAAAACCGAGATAATCAGCAGGTGAGTGGACTGAACAAATGTCATAAAAATATAGTCATTTGCAACCTCAAGAACGGATTAATACCACTACAAGCCGAATCAAGCCTGTTTTATGATTAATGGACGATGGAAAATATCACCGCTATGGCGTTATTTGAAGATTTTACCCCGGCTGAGATGCGCGAGATATTGCCGCTTTTCGCTCAGCGCGTTTACCTCAAAGGGGCGACCATCATCCGCCAGGGAGAGGTTGCCACCTGCCTGTACATCATTCAACACGGCTCGGTAGAGTTGGTTTACAAGCCGTACGATGATAAGGAATTGCGCCTCACCACTTTGCACGTGGAAGACGCTTTTGGGTGGAGCTCGGTATTGGGGAATAGTTTGTACAGCTCATCGGTCATCGCCCTGGAAGACAGCAATGTTTTCATCATCTGTGGGGAAAAGCTGGCGGCATTCCGCACCCGAAACCCAGGGATCGGTGAAAAAGTATTACAGCGTTTAGCAAAAAGCGTGGCGGCCAGAAAGATGAGCGCTGAAAATCAGGTTGAAAGTTTGTTACGATCGGGTCGGTTAAATGATCAATGGAAAGGAGACAAACCGATGAAAAAAAGGGTTGAAAGCCCAAAGAACGAACAGATCAGGGATTTGTTGATGAACATAAGCTCCTACATTGAGCAATACCATGGAGGCTCGGTGGAGTTCGTCTCGTTGGATGGAAATATTCTTTTGGTAAAACTAGGCGGGGCCTGTCTCGGATGCCCGCTTTCCCCGGCGACCTTGCATGGGTGGATCGAGGGCACCGTTAAGCAATTCTTCCCGGAAATCAAGGAAGTAAGGAACGTTGCCGATTAACAGTGATTATCGCGGATTTCAAAAGCCGCCTTGGCATAGGCGGCTTTATTCATTAAATCTACAAAATTGTTCGATCAGGTCTTCCTGAACCGGGTGGAAAATGGGCGATCAATTACCTAAAAGGTAAGCCTGTGTAATAAACGCCGGTAACTTCCACGTCAGCAATACAGGTATAAAAAGGCGCGACTTCCCAATAATACGAAAAAACTTCTTCAGCCCAATCCTTGAATGAGCTATCAGCATCCTCCCAATAATCCTGACTAAAGAAATCTCCAAGAACAGGCACAAAAAACCCGCCTTCACCAGTTGCGCAAACGCGACCAAACTGGCCGGAAGACCTTCTGGTGAGCTCCGCGGATGGCCCGGCTTCATCACAACTTAGAAAAAGCGTTTTGGAAATATTGACATTCCAAGTGCCGGCAAGGTTGCCGCACGGCATACTTGCCCAAAACTGATAACGCCCTTCGGTAAGGGTTAACTCACTCACCCCCTCCTCAAAAGAAAAGAACTGAATGTTTCCGGATTCATCCGTTAAACTGACTTCAACCGTACCACCGGTACGATTTCGGACGTTCACATCAACCTCCTGGGGCTGGGCAGCGAAAACATTCACTGGCAGCAATGTAACAATCAGGATGAAGCTCATCAGCCAAACCACAGATTTAAATTTCATTAGTTTTCCTCTTCAAATAAGAAAATTTATTTAATTATACTAAATTTATCTATATTATCTATATTTCCAGGCACAATTACAGGCATCCAGGCGAAAAATATTCCCCTAATTGGACTCTAATTATGTAAATTTGTCACTTGATCGGTGAAAGAATGTCATATATCCTTTAAATCTACATAATTCTACAAATATTTTCACTCACCTTCCGTTATATTTGGGAAATACTACTCAAAAAAGAAGATAATCAATGCATATTCTGAATATCGGATTGAATCACAACCTTGCCCCAGTCGCCTTGCGCGAAAAGGTAGCGTTCAGTGAAGAGCAGATTCGCGCTTCATTAGCCCGGCTCACCTGCGGACATGGAAATCCGGAGGATCAGGAAATGGTGATCCTCTCCACTTGCAACCGGGTGGAGCTTTACTCCACTGGCGCCACTCGTGATACCACCTTCATGGAAACATTTCTGGCTGATGTTCACGGGCTTGACCCGGATGAACTCCGCCCTTACCTTTTTCGTCACGTGGATCGGGACGCCGTCCACCACCTGTTTGAGGTTGCCAGCGGATTGGATTCGCTGGTGTTGGGCGAACCTCAAATTCTGGGGCAGGTAACCCGCTCCCTGGAACTCTCCCGCGGAATTGGAACGGCTCGGGCATTAATGACCAAGCTGTTTAACGCCGCCATCCACACCGGCAAACGGGCCCGCACCGAAACACCGATCAGCCAGAACCCTACTTCGGTTTCCTCGCTGGCGGCTGCCTTGTGCGAGCGGGTGGTCACTGATCTTCCCAATTCCAAGGTGGTCATTTTAGGCGCGGGCGAGATGGCTGAACTTTCGATCGAGGCACTGCGTAAACGCGGCGTGAACCGGATTACGGTCATCAATCGCAGCTTGGACCGGGCGGGATTGTTGGCGCAACGCTGGAACGCCAGCGCTGCTACCTTTGAATCGATGTACGCTGAATTGTTGGCGGCAGATATTCTCATCTCAAGCACCGGCGCGCCGCATCTGATGATCGGCGCCGAGATGGTTGCTTCCGCCATGCGGACCCGTCCGGAGCGTCCTCTGGTGTTGGTGGATATCGCGGTTCCCCGCGATATTGACCCCGAAGCGGCGGATATCCCCAATGTGAGTTTGTTCGACATGGACGGGCTGAACGGAAAATTGGAAGCCTCGCTCGAAAAACGTTCGCAGCAGGTCCCGGAGGTCAAACGGATCATCCATGAAGAGGTGGATGATTTCATGGGTTATTTTCACTCATTGCATGTCCAGCCCCTGATCGGCAGCATGCGCCAACAGGCGGAGGACATCAGGGCAAATCTGTTCGATAAAGCCATGAAGAAATGCGCCAACGTTTCCGAAAAAGATCGCCAGAACATCGAAATGCTTACTCACTCCATCGTCAAGCAGATTCTGGCTGAACCAACCCGCGTATTAAAGGAAGAAGCCAATACTTCCTCTGCCGCGAGAGTGATTGAGATCACCCGTTTGTTATTCAACCTGCCCACTGAGGAGCGACCTTACACCGAGTCAGACCATTCCGAAATACAGATGATTGGGGATGAAGCGCCAACTTTGGAGAGGAGCGAAGCGTGAGCCGGGAGAATTTCAGGTTCGCCACCCGCGTTTCCGCGCTCGCCTTATGGCAAACCCGTTATGTGATCAGCAGCCTTTTGGAGCGCAACCCTGATCGAAAGTTTGAGGAATACCCCATCGTAACCCGGGGTGATAAGGTTCTGGATGTCGCTTTACCCGCCATCGGCGGCAAGGGCGTTTTTACCGAAGAATTGGAATGGGCTTTGTTAAATGGGGCAGCGGATTGCGCCACTCATAGCCTTAAAGACCTGCCGGTGGACGAGCCCGCGGGTTTAACGGTGGGTTGTATTCCACTGCGCGCCGAAGCTCGGGATGTGCTGATCTCCCCCCGCTTTCTAACTTTGGAAAAATTACCCGAAGGCGCCCTGGTGGGCACCAGCAGTCTGCGCAGAGCGGCTCAGTTATTGGCGTTGAGGCCAGACCTGCGAACCAGATCGATCCGCGGAAACGTGGAAACCCGGATTCGCAAGGTCGTGGAAGGCGAGTACGACGCGGTGATTTTAGCCGGCGCGGGAGTTACCCGCCTGGGAATTGCGGATCAGGTAACCCAATATCTTGAACTTGACCAGATGCTTCCGGCTCCTGGTCAAGGTGCCTTGGCGGTACAATGCCGGACAAACGATCACGAAATCCTTTCCATGCTGGCGGAAATTGAACACGCCCCAACCCGCGCTCAGGTGACAGCCGAGCGAGCCTTTTTACAAGGTCTTGGCGGCGGATGCTCCGTACCGGTGGCAGCTTTCGCCAAAGTGGAAATGGGAACGATCCATTTACACGGATTGGTGATCTCAGCGGATGGGAAAAGAAAAATCGTGGTCAACGCCAGTGGAAACGATCCCCTTTCAGTTGGCCGAACTTGCGCCGAAGAGGCGTTGGCGAACGGAGCTCAGGAGATCCTGGCATCCCGTTCGATGATCGGAGACGAAGAATGAAAATTGTAATTACCCGGGCAGAGGCGCAAGCCGACCAGATGATTGCAACGCTTGCCAAAAATGGGCACCAGGTGATCGCCATCCCAACGATCCTGATCGAAGATATTACCCCAAATCGGGCGCTTAAGCTGGCTTACAAATATCTCCACCTGTACAAATGGGTGATCTTTACCTCAACCAACGCGGTGGATTCCATGATGCGCCATATTACCCGTGATCGCTATCGGCAGTTGAAGCACATGAAGATCGCGGCGGTAGGCTCCAAAACCGCCGAGCAACTCCGCCAATACAAGCTTAAACCATCCTTCGTACCGAAAGATTACGTTGGAACTGAAATCGTAGCTGGCTTGGGCAACCTTTCCGGACAGTGGGTATTTTTGCCGCGGGCGGAGAAAGCCCGCGAAGAACTGCCGGAAGCGATCAGAGCCGCCGGCGGGGTCTGTCTCGAGGTTCCAATTTACCGGAATTTACTACCCGAAGTTCCGGCTGAGCGGGTGAATCTTTTAAAACAAGGCGTTGACCTTTTAACCTTTACCAGTCCGTCCACCGTTCACAATTTTATCGAAATCTCGCAGAGGTTCGGGCTCGATCCATACCATTTGCCCGGTAATCCGAAGGTAATCTGCATTGGACCGATCACCGAAGCCGCTGCTCGCAAAGCCGGATACAGCGACCTGCTTATTCCGCCCGCGTTCACCACGGACGCGATGCTTGACCTGATTGAAAAATTAAACCAGAATTCCCCGGAGATCGAATATGCCCGTTGATTATGAATGGAAGAGCAATTTGCTGGTTCGCCCGCGCCGCTTGCGCACCAATCCCGCCTTGCGTGCGATGGTGCGAGAGGTGGAATTAAACGCGCGCGACCTGATTTATCCCCTCTTTGTGCGCCACGGCGAGGGCAAGACCGAAATTGCCAGCATGCCCGGCATTGCCCAACTCTCGGTATCCGAAAGCGTGCGAGCCGCTGAACAGGCCGCCAAACTCGGCGTTCCGGCGGTCATCCTGTTCGGCATTCCCTCCACCAAGGACCCAATAGGGTTGGAAAACTTTGACGACAACGGGATCGTCCAGCAAGCCATTCGGGCAATCAAAAAAGAGATCCCCAACATGGTGGTAGTCACCGATGTTTGTCTGTGTGAATACACCGACCATGGCCATTGCGGAATTTTGAACACCGGCGAACATTATCACTCACATTTGCCTCAGGGGTATGTGCTCAACGATGAGACCCTCACCATTTTAGGTAAAGTTGCGGTCAGTCACGCTCAACAGGGCGCCGATATCGTTGCCCCAAGCGGGATGATGGACGGCATGGTCGAGGCGATCCGCGAAGCCTTGGATGAGAACGACTTTGTGAATACCCCCATCCTGAGTTATGCCGTCAAGTACGCATCCGCGTATTATGGTCCCTTCCGGGACGCCGCAGAGGGGGCTCCCAAATTCGGTGACCGCAAGAGCCACCAGATGGACCCCGGCAACATTCAAGAAGCGCTGCGTGAGGCTGAGCAAGATGTGCTTGAAGGCGCCGACATGCTGATGGTAAAACCCGCCCTGGCATATCTGGATGTGATCCGGGCGGTGAGGAGCGCTTTTCCGCACTTGCCGATGGCGGCATACAATGTGAGCGGCGAGTATGCCATGATCAAGGCCGCCGCCGCCAATGGCTGGATCGACGAGGAAAAAGTTACCCTCGAAACCCTGACCGGTATGAAACGCGCCGGCGCGGACCTGATCATTACCTACCACGCGCTGGACGCGGCGCGCTGGTTGGAGAGTTGAAACAATTAAGTAAATAATACAAGTTAAAGGATATTTTCATGACCACCCCACTACATCCACAAGCCGCGGTAGAACGAAACCTGCACAATCAACGCATGGTTCACGCCGATTTTGATAAAGCCCCCTTCACCATCGCCTGGGAAGTCACCCGGGCTTGCGCCTACGCCTGCGTTCACTGCCGGGCGGACGCCTTCCCCAAACCGGACCCCAACGAGCTTAATCATGAGGAAGCGCTGCGGCTGATCGACCGCCTGGCGGAATTTGGACCGCAGATCCTCATTTTTACCGGCGGCGACCCAATGATGCGCAAGGATCTGTTCGAACTGATCGAATATGCCGCCAAAAAAGGTTTGCGCTGCTCCCTCACGCCCACCGCTACCGCCCTGGCAACCACCGAACGGCTTCAAAAAGCGATGGACGCCGGCATTCGCCGGGTAGCTCTCAGTCTGGACGCTCCGCGACCTGAAATCCATGACGATTTTCGCAAGGTTCAGGGGAGCTGGCAACGTACCATGAACACCCTTCATCAAGCCCAGTCGATCGGGCTTTCCGTACAGGTAAACACCACCGTCGCCAAGCACAACGTTGAGATTCTGGATGAGATGGTTCCCTTTATACAGGAAGTCAACGCTGTCCAATGGTCAGTTTTTTTCCTGGTTCCTACCGGGCGGGCTCAGTTGGATTGGATGATCAGCCCTCAGCAGCATGAACAAGTCTTTAACTGGTTGTACGACCTGAGCAAGAACGCCCCCTTTGATATTAAAGCCACCGCCGCCCCAATGTACCGCCGGGTCGCCATTCAGCGCCGCCGGGCAGAACAAGCCGCCGGAAGCGAAGTAACCTTCCAGGGCGCCGGATTCCAATATGCGGATGGCCTTGACCGACCGACTCGCGGGGTGAACGATGGAAATGGTTTCCTCTTTATCTCACATACCGGTGATATCCAACCCAGCGGCTTTTTGCCCATTACCGCCGGCAACGCCCGCACCCACGACGTTGTGGACGTTTACCGCAACAGCCAGATTTTCCGTGACCTGCGCGATCCGGACAAGATCAAGGGCAGATGCGGCGTGTGTGAATATCGGGATGTGTGCGGCGGACAGCGCGGCAGAGCTTACGGGGTTACCGGCGATTATCTCGAAACCGATCCGGCTTGCGTATACGTACCCGAATCGATGAGGTAATTTGTGAGCCGATCCGCATACCGATTTATTAACGCCTGCGAACGGCAGGCGGTGGATACCATCCCGGTCTGGTTTATGCGCCAGGCTGGCAGGTACATGGCGGAGTACCGCGCCATCCGCAAGAAATTCAGTCTTCTTGAAATCTGTTATCAGCCGGAATTGGCTGCCGAAGTGACCATGCAACCTGTCCGCGCCCTGGGTGTGGACGCCGCCATTCTCTTCGCCGATATTCTCCTGCCGGCAATTCCGTTGGGGGTAGGCCTCGAATTCGCCAAGGGTGAAGGTCCCATCCTGTCAAACCCGGTGCGAAGCATGAAGGACGTTCAGAATCTGCGTCCGGTAGACCCAAATGTGGACTTGAAATACGTAATGGACGCGATCCGGATTCTGCGCGAAGAGCTTAAAGAAAGCCGCGTACCGTTGATCGGCTTTTGCGGAGCGCCTTTTACGGTAGCCAGCTACATCATTGAAGGCGGCAGCAGCCGCGAGTTCTTGAAAACCAAACAACTGATGGCCTCCGAGCCGCGGACTTTCCATGCCCTGATGGACGTTCTGAGCGGAGTGCTGTGCGATTACCTCCTGGCGCAAATCGACGCCGGTGCCCAGGCGGTTCAGGTATTCGATAGCTGGGTTGGCACGCTCAGTCCGGCGGATTACCGCGTCTTCGCCCAACCGTATTCGGCCAGAGTTCTTGGCGCCGCCCGGGCGCGGGGTGTGCCAGTGATCCATTTCGGGACTGGAACTGCCACCCTGCTCAAGGATATGAAAAACGCCGGCGGCAGCGTGATCGGACTGGATTGGCGCACGCCCATCACCTTAGGCAGGAGCCTGCTCGGTGACGATGTCGCCATTCAAGGCAACCTCGACCCAGCCTACCTTTTTGCTCCTCTGCCGGTACTGCGTACCAAGGTACAAGAAGTGCTGGATGACAACGCCGGTAAACCGGGTTTTATTTTCAACCTCGGACATGGAATTTTGCAACACACTCCCGTTGAAAATGTAAAAGCGGTAGTCGAGATGGTTCATCAAGCGGGGGTTTAACACCTCGAACGTAAGCGGATGGACAAGTTGGTCATCCCAAACCAAAACGATTGGAACGATCACAAACATGCCTTCATCAAACCAAACAACCTACGACCTGATCGTTGTTGGGGCGGGTATCACCGGGCTTAGCGCGGCCTACACCGCCCGCAAGCGCTTTCCGGGAGCAAAAATTCTTCTTCTTGAATCTGACCAACGGCTGGGCGGTAAAATTCTTACCGACCGGGTGAAAACAGAAGCCGGAGACTTTATCGTTGAGGGCGGCCCGGATACCTTTCTGGCGACCAAACCCTGGGGGGTGGCTCTGTGTACCGAGCTCGGCTTGCGTGAACGGCTGCATGGCACCAACCCCAAGCAAAAAAATACTTATGTACTTAAAAAAAATCGCCTCCTCCCGCTTCCGGATGGGCTGGCGATGATGATTCCAACCAACATTCCGTCCATCCTGCGCTCCGGATTGGTCAGCTGGTTTAGCAAAGCCCGCATGGGGCTGGACCTGATCATGCCCTCCGCCGGGAAGAAAGCCGAGGAGGATGAAAGCCTTGGCAGCTTTATAAGCCGCCGGCTTGGGCGCGAAGCCTACGAAAACCTGATCGAACCCTTGATGAGCGGGATTTACGCCGGAGATGGCGACAAACTCAGCCTTTTAAGTACCTTTCCCTACCTACGCGATCTGGAAAACAAGTACGGCTCCCTGGCGCGAGGCGCGCTTGCCATGCGTCCAACCAGCGCCAGCAACCGGCAGAAAACCCCCGGCTCACGCTCAGCTTTCCTGACCCCCTCCAATGGTTTGGCGGAGATCATCGAAGCCCTGGAAACAGAATTGAAAGGCACTGAAATTAAACTCAATTGCCCTGTCAGCCAGGTGGTTCAAACCGAGGATGGCTATCGGCTGAACTTTAATGGGCAAACCGCTCATACCCGGCGCCTGATCCTTGCCAGCCCCGCCTGGGCAAGTTCCCAAATGTTGGCGGGTCAGCCCGCTGAATTGGGCAGTTTGGCGGAAGTGACCGCTAGAGTTCCCTACACCGCCACCGCGACGGTCAGCATCGCCTACCGTGAATCCGATCTGCCCAGACCGCTGGATGGTTATGGTTACGTCAATCCGCGGGCTGCCGGGCGCAAGGCTCTGGCGGCAACCTGGACCTCGACAAAATTTCCGCACCGGGCGCCAACCGGTTTTGCCCTCATCCGCGTCTTCATCGGCAGGGCGGGCGAGGAAGCCGAAATCGAATGGAGCCAGGCAGGTTTGTTAAAGGTCGCCTTGGAAGAAACCCGCGAAGTGATGGGCATCACCGCCCAGCCGCTCTTCCATCGAGTTTTTCTCTGGGAGAGCGCCATGCCCCAATACAACCTCGGACATCAGCAAATTCTGGTGGAGAGTCAGGATTTGCAAACCCGTCTGCCCGGTTTCAGCCTGGCGGGCGCCGGATATCGCGGGATCGGGATTCCCGATTGTATTAATTCGGCTCAACAAGCCGTTGAAAAAGTATTTACCGAAAAACCCATGGAGGAAGCATGAATATTGATCGATCGGTCGAAGAATTCGCGAAAGCCAAAAAACTGATTCCCGGCGGGGTCAACAGCCCAGTCCGCGCCTTCCGCGCGGTGGGCGGACAGCCGCTCTTCATTCAAAAAGCGCGAGGGCCATATATGTGGGATGTGGATGGCAATCAATTTACCGACTATGTCCTCAGTTGGGGGCCTCTGGTGCTTGGGCATGCCCATCCCAGCGTGGTCGAAGCGCTCCACCATGCTCTGGAACGAGGCACTTCCTACGGCGCGCCCAACCCAGATGAAACCCGTTTGGCGGAACTGGTGATCGATATGATCCCCAGCCTGGAGATGATCCGCTTTGTAAATAGCGGCACCGAGGCGACCATGAGCGCCTTGCGGCTTGCCCGCGCCTACACCAAACGCGAAAAGATCATCAAGTTTGACGGCTGTTATCATGGTCACGCGGATATGCTTCTCGTGAAAGCCGGCAGTGGGGTGGCGACTCTTGGATTGCCAGATTCCCCCGGCGTGCCTGCCAGTACCGTGGCAAACACGCTGGTAGCCCGCTACAACGATCTCGAATCGGTAAGCGCGTTGTTTGCCGCCAATCCGGAGCAGGTAGCCGCGGTCATCGTGGAACCGGTCGCCGGTAATATGGGTGTGGTTCCCCCGGTGGAAGGATTTTTGAAGGGTCTGCGGAAATTATGTGACCAGAACGGCGCCTTGCTCATTCTGGATGAAGTGATGACCGGTTTTCGGGCGGGCTTGAACGGAGCCCAAACTCTTTACGGAATCCGTCCTGACCTCACCACCCTTGGCAAAGTGATCGGCGGAGGACTGCCGGTTGGCGCCTACGGCGGCAAGGCGGAGATCATGCAGTTGGTAGCGCCCGCGGGTCCGATGTACCAGGCCGGCACCCTCAGCGGAAATCCACTGGCTATGGCGGCTGGGATAGCCACCCTGACCTTTATGCGCCGTCAGGGATTCTGGTGGGAATTAATGCAAGTGACTGACAAGTTGGTGAACGGGATCGCCGATCTGGTGAAGACCGCTGGTGTTCCGGTTGCCCAAACCCGGGTCGGATCGATGTTTTCCCTGTTTTTTATGGAAGGTGAACCGCGGGATTGGGATACGGTCAAAAAAGCCGATACCGTCCGCTTTGGCAAGTACTTTACCACCTTGTTGGAAAACGGCGTTTATATCGCCCCTTCGCAGTTTGAGGCGGGTTTTACCAGCATCGCCCATAGCGGCATCGTCATCGACCAAACCCTCTCGGCGGTTGAAAAGGCCCTCAAAGCTCTGTAATCTCTACGCCGAACCGGTGGTTGTAACGTCAGGGCTTGCCCCTGACCTTGCATTCAAGTCACCCCCAAAGGGTGATACTACCATGAATGACCGTAAATTGAGACGAAAGACCCTGTGTCGTTGCGCCGATGTTGCCGCGTGTCGTTGTGACGAAGTACCCAGTGCTATCCTGGGTAGGAGCGGAGCGACGAAGCAATCTCGGGTCTATAGTTCCGGCCAAAACACCAAACCCGGGATTGCCACGCCATTCGCTTCACGAAGGCTCGCAACGACGGCGAAAACCAGGGCTTTCCCTGACCATGTAATCAAGTCACGCCCAAGGGATGACGCTACCATGAATGACCGTAAATTGAGATTTCTTCAGGTTATCAGAACCCAAAACCCACCCCCACCGTCCTTTTAAAACAAAAACCCCCGCAAAGCGGGGTTATAGCGGAGAGAGTGGGATTCGAACCCACGGTACCCATGCGGGTACAACGGTTTTCGAGACCGTCCCATTCGGCCGCTCTGGCATCTCTCCTTGGAATAGCGCGTTGATTATATCATAAGCTCATAACTCAAACTCGGATCCTCGCTCGGGATATTCCACCGATCGCATCCCACCTTCCCGCAGCCGATCCATCAACGGCAGCGCCCCGCGTTCCTCACCGTGGACAATGAACACCTTTCTGGCGCTCTCTTTCACCGCCATGCCGTATTCATAAAGCATGTTCCCATCGGCATGGGCGCTTAACCCGCCGATGGTGGCGATCGCCGCCTTAACCCGGTAAGTATCGCCAAAGATGTTTACCTTCTCCTCCCGGTCCGCCAAGCGCCTTCCCAGGGTATCTGGCGCCTGCCAACTGACGATCATGATCGTATTGCGCGGATTCTCGACCGCGAATTTGATGTGATGAACTACCCGTCCAACTTCCGCCATCCCGCTGGCAGAGATGATGATCGCCGAGCGGTCACTAAAGTTGAGTTCCTTGCTCTCCTCCACACTGTGGATGTATTTCAGGTTTTCAAATTCCAAGGCGGGATGTCCGGAATAGATCTGTTCGCGGGCGGCGTGGTCGTAACACTCGGGATGCGCTTTAAAGATCTCAGTCACGTTGATCGCCAGTGGGCTATCAATATACACGGGGGTTGAATCCAGGGCGTTTTCATCCTTCATCCGGTGAAGGTTGTAAACCAACTCCTGGGTTCTCCCGACCGCGAAAGCCGGAATCACAACCTTGCCGCCTCTATCCATCGCCCGGTTCACCTCGCGTTTCATCTCCTGGTATGCCTCCTCAGGGGAGCGATGAGGTTTGTCGCCATAGGTGCTCTCCATCACCAGATAATCGGTTTCGGTCGGCAAAATCGGGTCGCGGATGATCGGCAGGTTCCGCCGTCCGATGTCTCCGCTGAACCATAGCCGGGTGGTTTTACCCTTTTCCTCCAAGGTCAAATCGATCGCCGCCGAACCCAGAATGTGCCCCGCCTCAACGAAGCGCGCGCTGACGCCCGGGGCGACATCGAAAACCGTATCCAGCGGGATGGGGGTAAAGTAAGGAATAACCTCCATGGCGTCGATCTGGGTGTAAAGCGGATCGACCGGCGGCTCGTTGCGTTCGTGGTTGCGCCGGTTGACACTGTCCGCCTGGCGCTCCTGAATATGCCCGGAGTCGAGGAGCATGATCGAGCTCAGGTGAACGGTGGCGGGGGTGGCGTAAATGCGTCCCCTGAATCCGGCTTTCATCAGGTGCGGCAGGTTGCCGGAATGGTCAATATGGGCATGGGAAAGGATGACCGCGTGAATGGTTTTGGCGTCGAATGGGAAATGGCGGTTACGCTCAAAGGATTCCCGGCGTTTGCCTTGAAAGAGACCGCAATCAAGCAGAATGCGTGAGCCGTTGATCTCGATCAGGTGCATGGAGCCGGTCACCGTCCGGGCTGCTCCGTGGAAACATATTCTCATAATAATCCTCCTTTGAAGTTAAGTGTAAAGGAACGGGAGAAAAAAGTAAAACCCTCCTGATGATCTCGGCTATGGAATTATCAATCCAGTTCCTTAACCTCATCCAGGGAATTCGGAGGAATTTCAGGAAATTCGTTTACGGATAACAGGATACAAATCCGATCAGCCTGCCAAAAATCGTTAACGACTGATGTATAATTCAGCCAAGAGCAGATGATTTCTGGTTTTCTGTGGAACCCCAAGATAAATAACATCATGTCAAAATCAGATAAAGCAACGGAATTGAAAATTTCCAGATTAACCCCCCAAATCATTTTCCCCCGCCTTCCAGAACAATTACAAAATGTTTCCCTGATCAAATTGATCAGCTCAGCTTTGATCGAAGACCTGGGTATCGATCCTTCCTCCGAAATCATAAATGCCGATCTGGTATCCCGGGATGTAACCAGCTTTGCCACCCTTGACCCCGACCTGATCTTGCGAGGTCAAATCACATCCAAACAAACCGGTATCCTTGCCGGGCTCCCGATCGCGTCTCTTGTTTTTTATCTTCTTGATCAAGGTCTGGAGTTCGAAACCCGCGTCATGGATGGGCAGTTCGTCCAGGCGGGCGACATCATCGCCGAGTTGCGAGGTTCCGGCAGGGCGATGCTCACCGCCGAGCGAACCGCTCTGAATTTTCTCGGGCGAATGTCCGGTATCGCCACCCTGACGAGCCAGTTTGTCAACACGGTTTCCGGCACTCGTACCCGGATAGTGGACACCCGAAAAACCGCGCCCGGCTTGCGCCTGATCGATAAATACGCTGTTCGCATGGGCGGCGGTACCAATCATCGCATGGGCTTGTTCGACATGGCGCTCATTAAGGACAATCACATCGACGGCGCGGGGAGCATCACAGCCGCTGTAAATGGTGTTCGCCAAAAATTTGGCGCTCGTTTTCCCATTGAAGTTGAAGTTAAAAACCTTGAAGAACTCGCCGAAGCCCTTTCACTTAAACCTGAGCGCGTCATGCTGGATAACATGAATTTGGATGATATGCGTGAAGCGGTTAGAATTACTCAAGGAGCTGTCAAACTCGAAGCTTCTGGAAACGTTTCTCTGGAACGGGTGCGCGCCATCGCTGAGATCGGTGTCGATTTTATTTCTGTCGGGGCGCTTACCCATTCCGCGCCGGTTTTTGATGTGAGCCTGCGGATGGTCCAGGAAAAACCATAAATTCTGATGGGCTATCAGCCCGGACCAGCGCGTGAATAATAAAGAATGATCGCCGATCCAACCCGATCAGCGCTCATGGTTATGGAGTCAAGTATGTCTTATCAAACCTTTTATCAGGAATTGCACGAAAAATTAAAACTGGTTGTACCTGAACCCGAGATCGAGATCAAAGCCAGGATAGCCTGGGAAATCAACACGCTTAAAGCTGAAAAAAACGCGGTCATTCTGGGACACAACTACATGGAACCCGCCCTGTATCATTCCATCCCCGATTTTGTGGGAGACTCACTTGGCTTAAGCCGAGTCGCTGCCCAAACCGACAAGGATATCATCGTTTTTTGCGGAGTCAGGTTCATGGCGGAAACAGCCAAGATCCTGAACCCTGAAAAGACCGTTCTTCTGCCCGCGAAAAAAGCCGGATGTTCCCTCGCCGAAAGTATTACAGCTCAGGATGTACGCGACCTGCGCAAAAGATTCCCCGGCGTACCGGTTGTAACCTACGTCAACACTTACGCGGATGTAAAAGCAGAGAGCGATATTTGCTGTACCTCGGGAAATGCCAAGGCTGTGGTTGAATCCCTGAAATCGGAAACGATCATTTTCCTGCCGGATGAATATCTGGCCGGAAACGTTGCCCGGGAGACCGGCAAGCACATCGTCTTTCCAACCCGCATGCCTGTTTCCGAGAAGACCCTCCTCGACGCCCAGATGATCGGCTGGAATGGGCGCTGCGAAGTTCACGAACAATTTACCGTCAAGGATATCGAAGATATCCGCTCGCAATATCCGGATGTCGCCATTCTTGCCCACCCGGAATGCAGTCCGGAAGTGGTCGCCGCATCTGATTTTTCTGACAGTACTCAGGCGATGATCCGTTATGTACAACAAAGCAAGGCGCCCCAATACCTGCTTCTGACCGAATGCGCCATGGGCGACAATATCGCCGCGGAAAACCCTGATAAGAACATGCTCCGCCTCTGTCGGATCCGTTGCCCGCACATGAACGAGATCACCCTTGAAGATACCCTCGATTCCCTGAAAAACGATCGTTATGTGATCGAAATTCCTGAAGAGATCCGGGTCCGCGCCGCCAGAGCCGTTCAGCGGATGATAGAAATTGGATAACCTCCTCGAAAGGTCTCATGCAAACTGACACCCTTATCATCGGCAGCGGAATCGCTGGAGCAACCGCCGCCCTGCGCCTGAGCGCGGATACTCAACGCCAGATCACTGTCATCACCCGCGCCGAAAAACCCATCGACACCAATTCGCAGTATGCCCAGGGTGGAATCGTTGAGCGCGGTCAAGGTGATTCAACCTCCCTTTTGGAGGAGGATATCCTCCGGGCGGGGGATGGCCTTTGCAATCCGCAAGCGGTAAAGATCCTCGCCAGTGAAGGCCCCGAATTATTGCGGGAAATTCTCATGGATCAGATCGGGGTTTCGTTTGACCGAAAAGAAGACGGCGACCTCGTTTACGGGTTGGAAGCGGCTCACTCCAAACGGCGGATCCTCCACGTTGGCGATTGGACAGGTAAGGCGATCATGGTCGCCTTGCTGCGCGAAATTGAGCGCCGACCGAATATCCAGCTCCTCACCGGGCATACAGCCGTCGATCTGATCACCTTTCCTCACCATTCCCTCGATCCGCTGGCGATTTACCGTGAACCGGTTTGTCATGGCGCGTACGTATATGAACGCGCCTCCCGCAAGGTTACCCGGATCATCGCCAATCAAACCATATTAGCCAGTGGTGGTTTGGGTCAGATCTTCTTAAATACAACCAACCCAAGCGGCGCCCGGGGAGATGGTTTGGCGATGGCTTATCGCGCCGGGGTCCACGTCGCCAACACGGAATATATCCAATTTCATCCCACTGCCTTGCACATGCCCGGGGCTACCAAGTTTTTAATCAGCGAAGCAGTCCGCGGTGAAGGCGGTATTCTATTGACTCCCAAGGGCGAACCTTTCATGGAACGATACGAGCCGGAATGGAAAGACCTCGCCCCGCGTGACATCGTAGCCCGCTCAATATACTGGGAAATGCTTGAAAACGACTATCCGTATGTTCTTCTCGATATTGCTTCCCATAAAAACGCCGACTTTATTCGCGCCCGCTTCCCTCAGATCCATGAGCATTGTCTGGGCATGGATATTGATATCACCAGGCGCCCCATCCCGGTAGTTCCCGCCGCCCATTATTTTTGCGGCGGTGTTCTGGTGGACGAGTGGGGTCGAAGTTCCCTCAAGGGGCTTTGCGCGATCGGCGAGGTTTCCTGTACAGGTGTACATGGAGCCAACCGGCTGGCAAGCACTTCATTACTGGAAGGTCTGGTTTGGGGAGACCGCGTTTCGCGGCACATCCGCCAATTTGGGGTCAACTCCCCAACAGCCGAATCGAGTGTGCCTGAGTGGGACATTTCCAACGCGCTCTACGAAGCTGATCCGACCCTTGTTCAGGGAGACATGCAGACCATCCGCAACATCATGTGGCACTATGTCGGTTTGTTACGCAGCCCATACCGCTTGAACCGCGCTCTGCGTGAGTTACATCACCTGCGAAATGAGATCGAGAGTTTCTACCGCAAAACCCGCCTTACGGATGGGCTGATCGGTCTGCGCAACAGCATCCAGGCGGCGATGATCGTCGCCAACGCCGCTCAGCAGAATACCGTCAGCAGAGGCTGCCATTACCGGGAATAGTTTAGCGATCTGAAGAACTTCCCGGAGTTCACTTCCATCACCATTCAAACAAAAAGGAGCGGCTTTGAACTCCTCCGCCGCCGCTGTTTTTAGACTGCCACCCCCGCCCCGCGATGGATGCGGATAACGCAGCCCAGCATGAGGAATATCCGCCCAATTCAGAGCTGGGAATTAAGGAATTAACTATAGATGCCAGAATATTTCAAATGCAAATCTGTCATAATTATTCTAAGTTCATTGTTGATTTTATGACAATATACGCTATAATTATATTATAAGAAGGATGAAAATAATTATGAACGAAACTATTGGGAATAAGGTAAAGGGTTTGCGGGAAATGGCTGGCTTGAATCAGGTTCAAATAGCACATTTTTTAAAGGTAGATCAAAGCTCCATATCAAAATGTGAAAAGGGTGAACGCCAATTTCAGATGGATCAATTGGAACTATTGGGAAGCCTATTCGGGTGTGCTTTAACGGATTTGGTTCACGAAGAATTGCAAGTAAAACCATTACGCATCGCCTTTCGTGCAGATGCCATCGAAAACGAAGATTTGATAGCTATCGCTGATATTCACAAGCTCGCGTTGAATTTAACCGAAATGCGTAATTTACTTAAGAGGGCAGCAGTTGAAGACTAAAAGCGAACTAAGTTATCAAGCGAATGATTTGCGAAAACGATTCGGAGAGGATTTGTGCTCTCCGATTGATGTTTTTGCTATTATGCAATCTCTGGAGCAATTAACTCTAGTATTTTATCCACTATCCGAGCACATTTCTGGTATGTGTGTACGCACCTATAGTGGTGATCAACTGGTAGCAATTAATTCCAGATTGACGCAAGGTCGGCAACGATTTACTGCCGCGCACGAGCTTTACCACTTATTTATCCAAAAAGAAATTCAAAGTGTAGTTTGCGGGAAAGAAATTGGTGGCGGGAAGGACGAAGAGGAAAAGAACGCTGACGGATTTGCTTCGTTTTTCCTGGCACCCAATGACGCTCTCCGCAGTTATATAGAAAAAAATTTGAAGAAGGGTAAAGATCGTCCGATTTCGTTGGAAGACATCGTGCGTATTGAGCAGTATTTCAAGATGAGCCGCCAGGCAACCCTTTACCGCTTAGTAGGAGACGGATTTATCACACTTGATTTAGCTAATACGCTAAAAAGCAATATCATCGCTTCTGCCCGTAAGTATGGATTTAATGAGACGTTATACGTTTCCACTCCCTCCGATCAGCAATACTACACGACTGGAAGTTATATTGAATTAGCGGAACAACTCAAGGATCATGATTTGGTTTCCAACGGTAAATACGAAGAGCTATTGCTCGACGCGTATCGGGCTGACATCGTTTTTAACTTTGAAACCGAAAACCAGGAGACATATGACTGAGTCTTTATTCCTGGATACGGACTGCCTTTCGACGTTTCTAGTTGTTAGGCGAGAATACCTTATACTGCAGTTATATTCAGGGCGAATCGGTATCCCTCAGCAAGTTTATGCAGAACTAAAAAAAGTACCTTTCTTGAAGGAAAGAGTGGATACTTTACTCAAAGAAAAGCGAATTATTCTCTACCAGATCGATGCCAGTACGGACTCAGGGGCTTTATATCTTAAACTGATTACTAACCCAGACCAAGGATATAAGATTATTGGTAGCGGGGAGGCTTCTGCAATTGTGTTAGCAAAACAATATAAAGGCATCTTGGGGAGTAACAATATGCGTGATATTTTGCCATATATTCGAAAGTTCGACTTGAAGCACCGCACTAGCGCTGAAATCATGGTGGAAGCTCTTGAACAGCATTTGATCAACGAGGGACAGGGAAATGCCATCTGGCGAGAAATGCTTCAGCGGAACCGAAAACTCCCCACAGATTCCTTTAGCGAATTCCTGACTAAACAAAAAAGCGGGGGTAAATAGTTCAGAAAATTGTTTAGTTATCTCAATCCACTCAAAAAATAATTTTGTATCTAATTTCTCATCTTGCTAACATCGCATATTATTCGTGCAAGCACTTAGGTGGTGCTATTTTGGAAACATTCAACTATCCACAACAGTAGATCGTCAGCTGCTTGTGATGGGGTATAAAAACACATAAAATAAATTTTTATACCTCCGATGCAAAAAGAAAAAGAATCATCCTTCTATGAAATGGAAGCTATACCTTTTCAAGAGTTGTGTCGGGATTTGATAGCTGTGCAGGGCGAATTTAATGATTGCAACTTTTATGGTGACAATGGAGAAGGGTAATTCGGCATCTTATAACCACTTCCAGAACCTGGGGGAACGCTCAGTCTTATGGGTCTTCAAATACAGCCAGCCTGTCCGCTTAAGGGTTCCCTGCGTTGGATACAGAAATTCCTGTCAACGGGGGAGATAACCCCATCCGGGACCCTGTATCTGGAGATTTGTCAATCCTATTTCCATCAGCAAACCCCAGGGTGGTGGTACTCCAAACCGGGATAGCGAAACCGAGGGTTTTGACTCATTAATGTTTGCTAACGGCCCGCACGAAGCGGCATGTGGGCGGGCTTTTGGCTTACCCCTTTTTTGCCACTTGCAACCGACACCAGGCATACAGCGCGTCGTATACATCCAACTGCCGGCCCAGATTCTCCGCATCCTCAGGAAAGCGCAGACTGTAGCCTACCGCGATGGCTTCCAAACCAGGGGCTATCTCGTCCGTGTGAAGGTCAGTCTCAACGTCCGCCGCGTGGACGATTTTAGCAAGCCGAAGTAAGGCGGGGTCAGTGAGTCCATACTTGCCAATGATGGATTCGAAAGAACATTTCCCGTCCTTGTGTCCGAGTTCCACATTCGGAGCGTCGTAAGGGATCGCGCCGGTTTCTTTTGCTACCTGCTCGATCTGGCTCTTGGGCACGAAAATAAATTCCGCGTCCGAGTCTATAAAACGGCTGATTAGCCACGGACACGCAACCCGGTCTACATGGACGTGTGAGCGAGTTACCCATTTCATAATCGTTTACTCCTTTGCTGATTGTGCTTGTGTAATTGGATTTGGGGCTCGCCCCAAATCCTGACCGAACAGGACAAAATAGAGCGTGCCTGCCAACCCAAAACCGAATGCGACAAGAAAATTGGTTGCGGGAGATGGTATCGCGTCGAGGAATGGCAAGAGCGCCTGTCCTATCCCAATTGTATCAATGATAAGTTTTGCCGTTGAAGCGTCCCAGAGCAGCGCCCCGCCAAAGGCGGCGATGGATACGATAATGTCACGTATAAGGTAGTATACGCCAAATGTCGCCGCTTTTCTACCGTCCGGGGCTAAATCCATGATCAACGCTTTGCGGGTAGGTTCGCCAAACTCTTTCAGCCCCCGAACAACGAAAGCCAAAGCCATTATCCAGAACGATCGCGCGAAAAGTAAAACCAGCGGAAACATTGTAAAAAAGACATAGGTCGTCACGACAAATGGTTTCTTGGTACTCTTGTCCGCCAGATACGCCACAGGGATATATACCAGCATTGCCGTGATCATTTCGATAGTCGTCAACAAGCCAAATTGTAACGGGGTAATCTTGTTGATGCTGACGCACCAGATAACAACAAAAGCATAGGGGATCTGCTCGCAGAAGCGTACCAAAATATCTGAAACCAGCAAGTTTCGCAGGGGCGCGTTGAGCAGGGTCAAACCGAATGACCTGGCTGAACCTTTCCCGGCGAAAGTTCGTTTATCATCGGTAATCATTACCTGCTGGAGGATGAGCGACACGCCAGCCAAGACAAAGGCGACTATGAAAGCTATGCGCACACCCTTCGTTTCCCCAAATGCGCCAATCAGCGCGCCGCCAATCACTGGCCCCAACGCCATCGGAATCCGCCGAACGAGCGAGTGTAACGACACACCCATGGTTCGCTTGTTCCTGGGCAAAACAGTTGCCACCATATCCATAGTGGCAGGCAACGAGATAGCCGACCACGACACGAACAGGATCGCGCCCAGGATGACGGCTTGCCAATTGGGGATCGCGATCACCACGCCATAGCCCGCCATCGCGATCAAATTGAACAGCAACAGAACGCGTTTGTAACCCAACTTATCGCTGGCGTATCCGCCAAGGAAAGAGTATAGGGCGCTGAGGAGGTTGTCCAAGCCGTTCAGCAAGCCGACAGAGAATGCGCCGCCGCCCAAAGCCATCAGGTAAAGGGGCAGAAATCGCTCTGCCATCTTTTCCCCTAACCCTACCAATATCACCATTGCCAGGAGGGCCAGGATGTTTTTCTTCAAACCGAAAAAATCGGCTATCTGTTGGCGTTGCTTGACGACTTTCATATCAACTCAAGCCCTTCAACTGATTCCGGTGGTTATGACGCGGGACGCCCAACTATGAATGATAAGGAATTCTGATATACCACAATTTTACCGGATAACCAGCCGAAAAAAGCATATTCCATTGCCGTTACGCTTGGGAACAGAGAAAACCCGAATCTAAAAAAACTGCTCGAAACCCGGGGGGACTCCCACCCGTTCACCACAGGCTTTGTTAGCCAGTGCCCCGCTTTGCGAGGCTTATTTTCTTAGGTTTGCTCTGCTCTTGATTTCAATGCTTGGTTCATTTCTTCAAAGCCGCGCCGCGTGTCTGTGTTAAGGCTGCGTGCGAATAAGGGAACAAGCAATCCTGTGAAGACTTCACGTTGGGTAAAGCGGACACGATTCGCTTCAAGGGTCTCAATGGTGAAAATGTGCTCACCATCAAAAAGACCAGGTATGAGGAGACGACCTAACCAACGTAGTTCTCGATTTGGCTCAACCTTGAGTACGACAGGTTTGAAAGTCATGCCACTCGCGCCCGAAGGTTGAATGTGTACTTCTAGTCGCCCTCCAGCCTTGGCTTCACCTTTTACCTGGCGGATAAAGGGGTTCCACTGGGGAAAACTGGCAAAATCAGTGAGGAGTTGCCAAATTTGTTCGTCTGATGCTTGGATTTCGATTTCAGTGCGAAGTTCTTTCATGCTTGTTTCCTTTTATAGTTCTGTTAATACGATTCATAGTTCTGATAATACTTTATTGGTTGTCACATGCTGCGCCCAACTATGAATGATCCGGGCTTCTGAAATACCGCAATTTCGCCAAATAGCCAACCGAAAAAAGCATGTTCCATTGCCATTACACCTGGGAACAGGGAAAACCCGAACCCACTCCTCGTGAAATGCTCGAACCCGGGGAGAATCCCACCCGTTCACCGCGCGCTTTGTTGGGTGGTTTTTTGGTACATAAACCTTACTGCCTAAACTGAGAGATTCACCAACCCAATGCCATTTACTAAACTATTAAAGGTGGACCGAGTAACTCCATGCCATGCGAACGCCATAATTCAGGGTCTTGCGGGGGCATGGCGTTGGCTTTTGTGACTTCCCGAAAGAAGGCTTCCATTTTCCCTGCTGGCATGAAGGCGATTAGTATCCTGCCGTGGGTATCACCTGTATACGCCCAAACATGTGGAACTTTGCGGGGTGCAAGTATTGAATCGCCAGGGGTCAACGTAAATCTTTCTTCCCCTACCTCGAACAGGAACTCACCTTCAACGGCATAAAACCACTCATCTTGATTGAAATGCAAATGCTTGGCAGGGCCTCCTTTTGCGTGAAAGGTGTTTTCGATAATAAAGGCATCATTGTTATCGTTAGGCGTTACTTTGAAAGTAATCTCACTTACGCCGAGTCCGCGATGCTCTCCGAACTGGTCTTGATTTGCGGCTACTCGCAATACAGGTGCATGATTAGCTTGAGATTCACGAACATTACTCATAAAAAGGCTCCAATTTGACTATTTATTTATCGCATTGATTTTACCAAAAGCCAATCGCTAGTTCAAGTTTCCCGATGTGGAAAAACCCGAAGCCAATCTTCGTGAAATGCTCGAAACCCAGGAGACTCCCACCCGTCCACCGCAGGCTTTGTTAGCCAATATACGTTTTATTTTTATTTATTAAATTCAAAAACAATTCCACCGCCTTTGGGTCGAAATGTGTTCCAGAGAGTGATTTGATGTGGCTAATCACTTTTTCCTTTGGCCAGCCCAGTCGATATGGACGATCAGAGAGAAGAGCGTCCCAAACATCGATCACCGCGAATAGACGGGCTGTGAATGGAATTTGTTCGCCTTTCAACCCGCGCGGGTAACCACTCCCATCCCATTTTTCGTGGTGACAATAGGGAATATCCACCGCTGGACGTAAATATTCAATTGGAGAAAGTAATTCAAAAGCGAAGGTGGGATGCTTGCGCATGATAACCCATTCCTCGTCGGTCAGTTTTCCTGGTTTGAGCAGAATGCTGTCAGCGATTCCTATCTTTCCAATATCATGCAAGAGCGCGCCACGCTTTATATGCGCCAATTCTCCTCCAGGTATTCCAGCCGCCCGGGCGAGTTCCAAGGTCATTTCCGTAACCCGCTCAGTGTGTCCTTCTGTCTCGTTGTCACGCAGGTCCAGCGCCCGGGACCAGCCGGCGATGGTTGTGTCATAGGCATCCAACAGGTCCAGCTCACGCTTCTCAAGAGATATTGCCATCTGATTGAAAGCAATTCCAACGGCATTAATTTCGGAAGTGCCATAAGGAACTTTTGAATAACGTGCGGTTAAGTCTCCTTTTGTCAGTTTCTGGGTAGCGTTAAGCAGAGATTCAATTTGCCTCATGAAACTGAGATCGGAGACGTACCAAGCAACAAAGACCAGGAGTGTACCCGCAATAGCCATGATCAGAAGGGAACGATTGAAAATGCGGTTTGTCTCCGCGAACATGTTTTCTTCCGATTGGCCGAGGATCAGATGGATATCATCCTGGTAAATATTACTTTTAATGGTTACAAAAGCATAAATCCAAGCGCTACCATCCATCCCAATGGCTTCGACCAAACCTTCATCTTGTTTGAGTGCTTCCGCGACGATGGAGGTCTCCGGAGCCTGACTTCCAATCAGATTTTCTCCCCCGGGAACCCGAACCAGCACGATTCCGCTTTCATCGATCTTGGTTAATATCGCGTGTTCCGGAATCTTGGATGCGATCTTTTCCTCAAATTTGGAGAACTGATTCAGGTCTACCGCGGCAAAAACGACGCCGGTAAGTTGCCCGTCGTAACCATAAATGGGGTAGCCCAGGTTGATAGTCGGCTTATGGGTAATCTGACCTACTTGATAATCTCCAATGGCAATATCCTGAGTGACGAAGGCTTCCAGGAAATATTTACGGTCCGCTATGTTCACTCTTTCGTTCAAAGGCAACGCGCTGCAAATAACATCCCCTTCGGTATTGGCAACCCCAAAATTATTGTATTGGCTGAGGTGTGGAAGTAAGGCTGAGAGAGTTTGATCACATTGATCCGAGTTGTAATTTCGAATCTCGTCAAATTCTGAAACCGCCAAGAGGAGCCGGCGCGTATTATCCAGGAAATCCTTTTCCTGGATTGAGATGATCTCAGCAAATTCGAGTGTTTCCCGCTTCATCCGGACGATTTCGGATTTGCGCTCTTCCAGGTTAATATAGTAGAAAATCGCGAGGAAAGATAAGATCGTAAACAGGATAATGATCGATACTCGAACCCGAAGACTTGATATAAATTTAACCATTTTCTTCCAATACCCATTGCTTACAAGTTATTTCGGATCTGCAGGAATCATGCTGGCGGATCGCATCCCGAGCTTGGTCGGGAAATTTATCAGGTGTCAGGGTTTAGGTGTTCGATGGTAGGGGTAACATTCTTTCTGTAAAATTCTGAACCTCAATAAAGTGGCGAACCAGAAGTATCCTTAAGCTGACCAAACCAAAAAGGAGAACAAAATGACTGGTCAGATTAATTATACATTTATCCAAGGCTTGGCGGTGAAGGGATTGGATGCGGTTCCGGAATTACCTCGGCTGCTGATCAATCAAGCCAGGCGGGCAGAGGTTGTTGCCGAAGATCATGCCCAGGTAAGTTGTCTCATTCAGTCTAAATCCAGAGGATTGAATTTCCTATTCCCTGATACCAACTAATTTTGTGCGGAGCTGATGAAAATTCTTTTGTCGTGGTTTGGAATTTTGCTGCCCAAATCCCCCAAAATACAGACTTCCAACCACAGTCCACCGACCGCCCAACCTGCCAGCCCATCCGTTACAAAGGGAACTCCCAGATGCACGCGGCTAAAGCCGATCAATGTACAAATAGCCACACTAGGACCCAGCGTCGAGAAGGTCTCCCGATTGACAAGGTCTTCGGCCAGGGAGGCAAATACCATCCCTGCCACCAATAGGCCAATGGTCACGAACCCAAGCATAAATCTTGCGGATTTTTCAAGCTTTATTTTTCCTCATCAACGCCAGCAAAATTGATCTGGAAAGTAGTGTCCTTTCGAATTTGACTGGAAACTGTGATTGTTCCCTTGTGGGCTTTCACGATCTCCTGCACGATTGATAACCCCAACCCAAAACCTTGAGTGGTACGCGATTCATCCACCCGATAAAACCTGTCAAAAATATGGGCCAGGTGCTCCTGACCTATGCCTCGACCAGTATCCGAAATGGATATTTCGATGGTGTTTTTTTCGCCCATTTTGGCATCAACCCCAATTTCACCGTTTTCGGTGTATTTAATGGCGTTATCCAACAAATTGACCAATGCCCTGATCAAAGCATCACTATTTCCTAAAAGATAAAGACCACCCTCAATATTCTGTTTGAGCAATAACCCCTTGGATTCAGCCAATGGCTTTAACGATTCACTTACATCGATGAGCAAGTTTGAAAGGTCCACTTTTTCATAAGAGGTAATCGGGTGAGAATCACCCCGGGCGATATAAAGCAAATCCTCGGTCAATGCCCTCAGGCGGCCTGTTTCTTCCAGAAGATCATCCATGGCGGTTTCGTATTCCGCGGGCGACCGTTGCCTGCCACGCGTTACACTCAAGATCGCTTGCATGGCAGCCAGAGGAGTGCGCAGCTCATGGGATGCGTCTGAGGTAAACTGGCGTTCACGGTTAAACCCTTCCTCAAGGCGGGAAAGCATGCTGTCAAAAGTGTTGGCTAAGCGTCCAATTTCATCATCATTACCATGCAAATTGAGCCGGGCGGACAAATCTTCCGTGGATATACTCTGAGCCGTCCTGGTGATTTGATCAATCGGTGAAAGAGCCCGGGTGGTTAAGCCGTAGCCACTCAATGCGGTAATAAGGAGAAGTAAAGGAATACTGATCAACATCAACAATAACAGACGATCCAATGTTTCCTGGACTGTCTCCAAACTCTGCATCACTTGAATAATCCCAATAATGTTCTGACCTTCAATAATCGGGGCTGTATAAACCCTGATTGACTCCGAATCATTTAAATTAAATGTGCTAAAACCGGAAATTTTATTGGCCGCGTTTTGGATGCTGGTTTGATCAACCATCAGGTCCCGGTAAGGGCCAACGGATTGAATTAAGTCCCCATTCGTTGAAAGAATTCGAACGGTAAATCCTTTTTCCCGAAGATCAGATGTTGAGCTTTCTGGCAGACTGTCTGAAAAATTAACCCTTCCATTTTCAATATTGATTGCCGCGATTGCCTGGGATGTACTGAACTTTATTGAATCGTCAATTGAGGTGGATAAACCCTGCCACATGCTGATATAAACAAAGGTCCCAAACAGGACGAGGACGATCAGCATCATCCCGGTAGTCCAAAGCGCGAAGCGCACTCGTAAAGTTCTAAATCGTCGCATCCGAGTCGCTTTCAGCGGATATTCTGTAGCCTGAACCACGAATGGTATGAAGGAGTTTTAATTCAAAAGGATCGTCGATCTTGCGTCGTAAGTTGCGAATATAAACATCCACCACATTGGATTGATTGAATACATCGTAGTTCCATACATGTTCCGCGATTTGGGTGCGGCTGAGGACTCGTTCAGGCTCACGCATCATACATTCCAACACCGCGAATTCCTTGCTGGCTAACGAAATGAGTTTGCCTCCCCGTTTGACCCTCTGAGTGAGCGTATCGAGGGTAAGATCAGCGATTTGCAGAAGCGTATCTTTGGGGGCTTCATTTGACCGACGAGACAAAGCACGCAGCCTGGCGAGCAGTTCCTTGACGGCAAATGGCTTAACCAGATAGTCATCCGCGCCCGCATCCAGCCCCGCGACCCGGTCGTCTATTGAATCGCGCGCGGTCAACATCAGAATTGGGACCCGGGATCCTTTTTTGCGTAACTCCCGACAAACACTGAGTCCGTCCAACTCAGGGAGGAGGATATCCAGAACGATCAAGTCAAATGGGATGGTTTCTGCCCAATCCAGAGCTTCCTGTCCGGTATAGGCGGTATCAACACCATAGCCCTGTTCTTCCAATCCGCGTTTGACATAGGCTGATATCTTTCGTTCGTCTTCCACCAATAGTATTCTCATGGTTTCTCCACCAGGAAGGGGTGTTAATGATTCCTGCAAAACAAGCATAGCACAATCAGATGAAGTTTGAATGAAGAAAAGATGAAGACCATCCATCAACAAAATACTCCCCCGGCCGAAGCCGGAGGAGTATGTAACACCATTATTCGCTATAAATCTACTCTATTCCCCTCCTTCAAGTTGCCCATCGCCGACCTGATCCACACCGAGAGCGACACCACTCATGGCATCCACTTTCACATCGCTGCCGTTCAGATCAACGCTGTAGACCAGAATACCATTTTCGTCATCCAGGGTAGCGGTCCCAGAAGCAGTGGTATTTAAGAATGCCTGAGCTGCTTGAATGGCTGCGTCCGAGGTAATGGCAGGGGTACCGGTTGGAACCGCATCAGCACCATCACTTCCTTTCGGCTCGGCAGCTTCCCTACTATCAGCAAGGCCATCCTCAACTTGCTCGCCAACCTGCTCCTCAACATTGTCAGTGTCCGGGCCGGCTACCGGTTCGTCGTCAGGGGCTTCTGTAGCATGTGCTTGAGGGGTTGGTTGAGTTCCACTCTGGGCATTGACTTTGGTGTTCGAAAACCCCATGACCCCAATTGCCATCATAGCGATCAAGGCCAATCCAAAAAACTTGTTTATTTTCATTTTTACTCCTATATTTGATTTGCTAACGGATTTTTGATTGATGTTTTTTCTCCGTTGCTAATCTAAATATAGCCATGTCAAATGAAGTAGCCATGAAGTGAAAATTAAAGTTAACTTCATCCTGACCAATTTCCAAACACCAATTGGAAACGATAGAGAATTGGGATTTGTTCTTTCAGGATTGAAACTCACCCATCGCGCCGGTCCTCCTGAATGATCATTGAATCTTTCACCCCAATAATCCCTGACTCAGAGTAAAGCGCGATTATGGTCATTCGTATTTTTTTAATTCTTTTTTCCAAGGGTCCTGTCAATGGACGTGGATTGGGAATTAAAGAAAAATTGGTCTCTACTGATGTTTTCGCTTCCTGGGCACGTTGAATTGATCCCCTCTCGGCTTTATTGACGGAGGTTAGACGGATAAGGTAAGTGAATAACCACTCTCCTGGTTTGAGCTTGGGGTTTCAAGCGGAATCCACATTCCATTCCCTGTGCGTCCCAAGTCCAACCACTCTCCGCGTTTCCATTGGATTTGGTGAAGGGCAAGCCATTCACGTCAACCGCCTCGGGTTCCTTTACGCTGATCGCCAGGTTGATTTCGCAATGCAAGGCTGGGAGCAGGATCGTGACGACCCCTTCCTCTGAAGAATCCACGACCACTTTTTCAGCGGCGATATCAGGCGCAAACGATACCGGTGTTTCAAAATGGCCGCCAGGATAAATCCGCAGGGTGAGGTTCTGGTACTTTTCGGTTGAATTCCCCACCGGACTGCAAAGTTTTCCACTTTGATCCAGGTTCAAGGGGATCAGACTGCCCTTCTTTTGGAAAACCGCGATTTGATCCATGCTTACGAACCTCGTGAATTCGCCTGGTCCACACAGGATCTCTCCTGTCCAAAAATCGCGCCACTCCCCCTCTGGAAGGTAGATGGATAATTCATTCACACCTTCGTGCACGATCGGTGCCACCAATAGCGAGTCACCAAAGTAATACTGGGTCGGGTAATTTCTGCAAGCTGCATCCTTTGGATGGACCAATGCCATGGATCGCATCAAAGGCAGGCCGGTCAAGCTGCTCAGGTGAGCCTGATCAAGGATATAAGGAAGCAAATTCATGCGCAGGTTGGCAAACTGACGAAATACAGGGATGATCTGAGGATCACCAGTCTGTTTCTGCATATTCCAGGGAGTTCGATCCCGGCTGGTTCGTTCAAGATGATTAACATCCGAGTGATATTGCATGATCGGACAAAACACCGAAAACGCGGTAGCCCGCAGATAAAGTTCGCTTGAGGGGATCGGACCCGCAAAACCGGCGATATCCCAGCCTACAAAAGGTAATCCGCTGATGCCTACATTGAGCAGAGCGTGCAAGGTCGCCCTGAAGGCATCCCAGGTGGAGTTCTCGTCGCCAGCCCAATGACAGGGGAATTGCTGAGACCCGGTATAACCAGCCCGGCTGAAGAGCACGAAATTGTTACCCCGAAGTTTGCTCATAAACCGGTCATACGCCGATTCATAATCCAGCGGGTATTGATTGATCCCGGTTGAGCCTCGCATCCCATTCTGAAAGCGCGTTTTTGGATCCCAAATATGTTCGCCGCCGTCCGTTTTAAATCCATCCACGCCGAGTTCTGAGACCAGATACTCCCGTTTACTGAACCACCAATCCACAGCTTTTGGGTTGGTAAAATCAAACACCAGGCTGTTTTTAAACCAGGGCATGTGCCGTTCGACGCGATGCGGAGAACCATCTTCTTTTGTAACTACAAATCCATGTTCAATGGTGTAGTCCTGATCGGCTTGATTCAACCCGTTTTCAGAGGTTTCATCCTCCAGCCCGTATTTTATGACCGGGTTTTGCCAGAGCACCAATCGCACGTCACTCGCGTGGAGTTCGTCCACCATTGCTTTTAAATTCGGCCAGCGGCTATCACTATTGAATTTAAAATCAGCCAGTTTGCAGGGTTCTGAGGATGGTTTTAACTGGTACTGGGCGTCATTCCAGAGATAGAAGTTAATTTCATCACTCCAGGCTTCGATCACCAACACGCTTACCGGGATCCGCAGTTTTTGAGTTTCATGGAGTTGATTGAGCACTTCCTTCTGGCTGTTCCAATCGTTACTGCTCATCCACGTTCCAAACACCCAGTTGGCCGGCATTTTTGGTTTGCCCGTCAGATATGTGAACGCCTTAACGATCTCATAAGGTTGTGGTTGAAAAAAGAACTTCAACGCAAGGCTGGAGTCATCTTCCGCATGACCTGCCAGCCACCAGGAATCGGGGCTTTCCGCGGCAAGATCAAATTCAGATTGCCGGTTGGTTTGGATCCATACTCCATAGCCGCGGGAGGACACAAAAAATGGAATCGGAATGTAGGTGCGCTTGCCCTGGTTGGTATATTGACCATAAACGTAGTTATCCAGGTGATTTCCACGCTGGTCAAAAGCATTGAACCTTTCGCCAAATCCATAGAATGCCTCGTCAGCCGGGCTATCAAAATTCAATTGATATTGCAACACTCGCCCTTCGCGGTCAACCAAAATTCGCATCGGTTTGGAATTCTTGATGGCTAAACGCTCATCATTGGACGTTATTTCAACCGTGAATGGATCCCGGTTCAGGGTAAGCTGAAGGTCTCCCCAAATTTTTGAATATTTTTCCTGGATTGCTGTTCCATTGGTTTCAACGTCATGGCTTGTGTTCAACTTCCATGAAAGGATCCCAGTTGAATCGGTCTCGATCACAAGGTGTACAAACAAGTCCTCCAGATCGGTAGTCAGGCAAACAACGAGTTTCTGATGAAGGTCAGTGATTGATTGGATGGAATATATATTGATCCAGGAGGTTACCGAGAATGAGAATTCCTCGCTGAATACTTTTTGGGTTTCACTTTCCGCAAACAAAGTGTATCGAACCTCATCGCCCCCTTCGAATGAAGGCAAACGGATCTGCCAATGGTCAAAATCTTGACTTCGGGAAAGCAATTCCGCGTTCACCCGGTTTTCAGAAGAATTTCGTTCAGAACTCCATGTGCACCAAACCGAATCCGCTGATGGGTTGTGACCCGTCTCAACGTTGATGGTCACCGGTTCGCCATTGGCGGGATCGCGCGGTGAACGCTCATCCGGTAGGGGGAGATAGGGGTGCAGTTCTCCATAAGGTTGATGGCGCAAGATCAGTTTTCCATCCATGATTGATTCTTCCATTATGAATGTCCTTCCTGGATCGCGTTCGATAAAATGATGTACATGGCATGTGACCAGGTCAATGGCTTGGCGACAGGTCCCCATTTTTTTACCCACGGTTCATAGGATTGTGGATCAAGCCCATGTTGGTTGACCTGTTCAGCCAGGTATCCATCCTGATCAGCTTGAGCTTCGATCCAATCACGCAATTTTTTCGCCAGATCGTACTTCTTGCTGGACGCGTAATACCATCCCAGCCAGGCTGTAAGCAAAATCCATTCACCTCCGCCATAATATACGTCTGATTTATATCGATAGACCCCCCCATCCGGATAGTGCAGATCAGATTCGATCGCCTGCAAGGTTGCCACCACGATTGGATCATCAGGCTCAAGCACTTGAAAAGGGATAGACACCCCGATCAAACTGGAATCAACCCCATTTTTATTGGTCAGCCTGGATTTTTCCGTTCCACCGTTTGGAGGGAACAACTTCACCAACTTTCCATCTTTTACACCCTGGGTGAGGATGAATGCTTTTACCTGGGCTGCCAAATCGGCGACATTCACCGAAACCGATTTGATGGTTCCCTCGCTGAGCAATTGCGCGATGGTAGTAAACCCCGCGTAAACAGTCGCCAGAGAGTATGGATGCAAGAATTCAGGATGCTCTTCCCAGCAATCGTAATTGGGAAGTTTCCAAACCAATTCGAGATACTTGAGGGTTGTCTCGATGGGTTCTGATAATTCAGTTAATAATGAGGTGTCACCGCTCCGGCGTACGTGCTCACCCAGCGCCCACAACCAGGTTCCATATCCGTCGATTTGAAAGTTACCCCAGTTGCTATCGGCGGTTACCTCTTCACCGTCCAGGGTATATCGCGTGTGAAGCAAGTCATCCTTGCCAATTGGCATATCAGCCATCAGATGCAGGCGAGCACGCTCCACCTTATAACCGAACCGTTGGATCGTGCGGCCAACCCAGCGGAAGAATGCCGTGGCACTTTCATATTCACCAGCCACATCCATGGCGTGGGCGATGTAACTGCCGTCACGCAGCCAGCAGTATTGATAAGTCGGAAAATTGGGACTTGCAACATACGATCCCCATTGACTTTGATTGGCAAGAATCGTTTGGATTGATTTTTTGTATAAAGCCTGATCCATTGAAGAGTACCTTTAACCTTTTAACCCAGTCATCTTAATACTCTGTACGAAGTACTTCTGCAGTAAGAAGAACAAGATAAGAATTGGAAGAACAGTGAGAACAGAGCCCGCCATTTGCAAATCCCAACGGGTTGTGTATTGACCTACCAGGTAAGACAATCCGACCGATAATGTCCGTTTTTCAGGGCTGGTCAGCATCACCAGCGGCCAGAGGAAATCATTCCAGACGCCCTGGAATGTCATCACCGCCAGGGTGGCCAAAATCGCTTTGGAATTGGGGATCAGAATTAGTAAATAAAACATGAAAGGATTGCAGCCATCAAGCTTGGCAGCGTCTTCCAATTCGTAAGGAAAGGTCAGGAAGAATTGACGCATTAAGAAGATGCTGAAACCGTCTGCAAGTTGCGGCAAGATGACACCCAGGTGGGTGTCTACCAGACCGAGATTGCGCATGATGATGAAATTGGGGATGATCGTGATCTGACTGGAGATCATCATCGTCGCCAGCGTCAGAAAGAACAGGAAGTCCTTGCCGGGGAATTTCATACGGGCAAAGCCATACCCAGCCATGGAACAAAGGATTAGTCTTCCGATGGTAACGGCTGCTGTAATTTTAAAGGTATTCCAACCATATTGCCCAAATTTGATCTTGGTCATCACCTCTGTATAGTTGCTCCAAACAAAGGGGTTCGGCAACCAATTAGGCGGCCAGGCGAACAATTGCTGCTGGTCTTTTAATGAAGTAGACAACATCCACAAGAAGGGGACAATCATCACCAACGCGCCCAAAGATAACAATACATAGATCAGGATGCGGCTAACTGAAAACTTGCTTTTAGGTTTATAAGGGGTTTCGATCACAGAATTATTCATCTTATTCCTCTCCATAGACCCATTTGCGGCGCATGCGCCATTGAATAAGGGTCAGTACCATAAGAATCACCATCAGTGCGAACGAAATCGCGGCGGCATATCCCATCTTGGAATATTTGAAGGCATTTTGCCAGATGTAAAACCCTACCGTGCTGGTGGCGCGTGCCGGTCCGCCCTCGTGCTTCATAGACATGTTATAAACCAGGTCAAATGTCTGCAGTGAACCGATCACACCCATAACCGCTGTGAAGAAAATGGCAGGTGTGATCAAAGGCAGGGTGATATTCTTGAATATCCCCCAGCTGTTTGCGCCATCCACCTTTGCCGCTTCGCGGAGTTCATCTGGCACATCCTGCAAAGCTGCCAAAAAAATGATGACGTTAAAACCAAGATTTTTCCAGACATCCACCAGGGCAATGGCGGTCAGGGCGGTTTTGGTGTTTTGCAGCAGATTCAAAGATTTAAAGCCAAGACTGGTGAGAAAGGTATTGAAAATGCCAAAGTCAGACAGCAACCAGACCCAAATTGCGCTAACTGCAACAGAGGCTGCCACCACTGGAATATAGTAAGCAGTCCGGAAGAAAGCCAGTCCTTTAATTTTCTGATTTAGAGCGAGTGCCAGTCCCAGAGAAAGCAGTATGTTAAGTGGAACACTCAGGAAAGAATAGTAAAAAGTGTTCCCAAATACCTTGCCAGTGGTTGGGTCAGTGAATAATTTGGTATAGTTGGCAAATTGGACGAATTCCGGTGATGCAAGGAGCGACCAATTGGTAAAAGAGATGCCAAATCCCATGATTAAGGGGACCAGTTTGAATAGTAGGATGATAAGCAGACTGGGTAAGACAAAGAAATAACCCCAGAAATACTTGCCCAGATTCTTACGGAGTTTCTGAAAAAAAGATGGCGGGGGTTCCAAAGTTTGGCTATTTTCCATATCTTACTCCATTTCAAAAACGATTTGTTCGGGGTTTGATAAAGGGCGGTTTAGCCGCCCTTTATCAAAAAGAGTGAAGGGAGAAACGCTGATTTTATTCGGCTAATATCGGATTAATTGTATCGCATGCGTTCTGCATTGCTTCAGGAACTGTGATGTCGCCAAGTAAAGCGGAATCAAGTTGAGTTGAAATGGCATCAGCAATTTCAGACCAGCGGGCGTGAGTCGGAACACTCTCAGCGAAAGCGGCTGAATCAAGGAAGACTGCGGCATTGACGGGTTTCTTGCCTTCCATGGCTTTCAAGAAGGAACCTTCAGCGACAGCTTTGATCGGAGCAATTTCGAAACCGGCGTCCTGGCGAATCTGATCGCCTTCAGGGCCAGTAACAAATTTCATGAACTCGAAGGCAGCTTCTTGTTGTTTGGAGCTGGAAAGTACGGAATATGCATTGCCAAAGAGGAAGGTGACTTTCTTTCCGGTGGGACCAATGGGCAGAGTTGTGGCGTCCCAATCGAAATCAGTAATCACTTCGTTGAATTCGGTGATGGACCAGGGTCCAATGGGGTACATGGCGATGCGGCCAGCTTCAAACATGTGCCAGTCATCCTGGGCAGCCAGATCGTTGGCAGAAGGAGCAACTTTATCCGTAAGGGTCAGGTCAACCATAGCCTGGAAACCATCTATGGCGGCTTGCTCAGTCAGGGTGCATTGAGTGGCATCAGCATTGAAGGGGGTGGCGCCAGTCAGCAGCATGTAATAAGGCCACCATAAGCGGGAAGTTCCGAAAATGTCGATGGTGCCGTCGCCATTGGTATCCTGGGTGAGTTTCTTGTTGTAATCCATAAAGGTTGCCCAGTCCATTGTGTCATCGGGATAAGCCAAACCGGCGGCATCGAAGAGACTCTTGTTGTAGTAAAGAACAACATTGGAATATGAAGCGGGAAGGCCGTACTGTCCGCCGTTATTCTGGAACATGTCAAGGGTGCTTTGGTAGTATTGAGACAGATCATAACCATCAGCTTCGATCATGGGGTTCAAATCAACGATGGAACCAGCGGCTGCCATTTCCTGGAGCATGGCAAGATCCATTGAAGCAACATCAGGAGCTGTTCCGCCTGCAATCCAGGTCTTCAACGAGGTGAAGTAATCTGCATAGGGCAGGAGCTGGAAATCAACGGTAATTTCAGGATGCGCAGCCTGGAAGGCTTCAACAACCTTGGTTTCAGCGCCATCAGCATTTTCATTGTAGGTTAAGAAACTTACAACCTTGATGGTTACAGGTTCAACGCCGGCAGCATCGGTTACAGCAGCTTTTGTTACATCGACGGCAGCCGGTGCTTCAGTAGCTACAGGAGCGCAAGCTCCAAGTAACGTTGCCATTACGATCAGTGCAGATAAAACGACAAATTGTAAACTCTTTTTCATTTCAACTCCTTTTAAATATGTGTGAATCAAGCTACCTGCATTTTGCAGGAGAGCACATTACTTTATATACTGAACGAACGAACTTTTATTAAAAAAAATTTATCTGTTTTGTACGGTTCTCTCCTCCTTCTGGATAGGCGAATTAAATATTTCCGCGATCACCAGGCTGGCCGCCCCAAGCGCCCAGATATCGTCCCCCCAGGTATTTATCCGGATTTCCGTGTCTTCCGCCAAACCAGGCATGACGTTGTCGTGAAAAGCGGCGCGAATGGCGCTAAGGAACACTTCACCCATCCGAATACCTTCGCCACTAAGAATGATCAGTTTTGGATCCAGTATATTCACCAAGTTGGCCATCTGTCTGCCCAGTAACGTGCCTGCTCGAATCAGCACCTCTCCAGCTCCAGGTTTTCCTTCTTTTACCCGCCGGAGTAGATCGCCCATGTCGTTAATTTCCGGGTTCACCTCACGGCGCGCGGTTTCCACCAGAGCATTTTCGCTTATAAAACTTTCAAGGCAACCGTGTTTTCCGCAATCGCAGAGAGGTCCGTTCGGGTCTACGGTTACGTGTCCTAACTCACCGGCTCCGCCGCCTTTTCCGCGATATATCTGCCCATTGATCATGACTCCCATACCGATCCCACGCCCAACCGTAATGACAATAAAATTATCTTCAGGCAGACCCTTGGTGAACCATTTCTCGCTCAGGGTAAGGGCATTGACATCATTATCGATATAGACCGGAACCCGCATTCGGGTTTCCAACAGATCGCGAAGGAAAATATTCCGCCAGCCAAAAAAAGGATTCTGGCGTACGATCCCATGGGTAAAATCAACCACCCCTGCCAATCCAATTCCGACGCCCATAAGTTGGTTCTCACGAATGCCGCTGACTTGAATTAAGCGGTTAACCAGGGTTACAAGTATTTCAACGCTCGTTTCAACCTGCTTGTCGGTCAGATCGATGGAATCTTTCGAAAGAATCGTCGCGTTCAAATCGGTCAGCGCGCCAACCGCATGGCCTTCCATCAGCTTAATCCCGATAACAAAGCCCCCTCGAGGGTTGAGCGCCAGCATGATCGGCGGACGTCCGCCAGTGGAATCGCCGGTAGTTTTTTCAAAAACCAGCCCTTCCTGAATGAGTTGCCCGGTGATCGTGGTAACCGTGGCGGCACTAAGACCGGTCATATGCGCCAAAGCTACCCGGGAGACCTCCCCTTGGGTTTTGATGCCATTCAGGAGGTTGGAGCGATTGATGCTCCGGATAAGGTCGCGGTTTCCGCGCAATTTTTGATTCATGGCTTTGTTACTTCGTTTATTGAATGAATTATGTTATTATTGTAGAGTGTTTTTGTGAAATGTCAATACCCTTTAAAGGAGCTTTTTATGTCCGCCTCAGGATTTTTCACTCCCTCAATTGTATCCGCTCAAGCAAACCCCAAAGCAGTCTTTCAATTTCCAACTGCGCGCTTCAGCCTGCTCACCTCCCGGCTGATCCGCATCGAGACCAGCGAAAACGGAGTGTTTGAGGACCGCCCCTCGCAAGTTTTCTGGTATCGCGACCAGCCCCTTCCAAAAGCCTCCATTTCACAAACCTCAACCCGGCTCACAATCGATACGGAATATTTCACCCTCACCTTTCAAGCCAATCCTGAAAACCTTCCTTCACCATGTATCGAGGTATTGGTTAAAGAAAGCGGAGCGACCGTTCACCTCGATGACCCCAATCCAGGCTTGCTGCCTGGAACCATCCGAACCCTGGACGAGACCGATGGCTCTGTGCCGCTGAACCCGGGGGTGCTTTCGCGTTCCGGCTGGGTGCAGTTGGAGGATACCCGGAGCCTGGTTTTCAACGCTGAGGGATGGCTCGAGCCGCGCAAGGCAGCCAAGGGATACCGCGACCTTACCCTGCTGGTAAGCGGATCGGATTACCGGGCAGCCCTGAAGGATTACCAACTTGTCGCAGGTCTGCCCGGTTTGATTCCGCGGGCTTTTTTGGGCAACTGGTGGTCGCGCTTCTGGGAGTATACCCAGGAGGATATTCAAAACCTGGTTAACCAATTTCATAAAGAAGAGATCCCGCTTTCTGTTTTTATAATCGACATGGACTGGCATGTCACCAAAACCGGCAATGCCTGCAGCGGCTGGACGGGATTCAGTTGGAACCGGTCCCTCATCCCTGATCCTGATGGTCTGCTTCAATGGTTGCACGGACAGGGGCTGATCACAGCCCTGAATCTGCATCCGGCGGAGGGCATCCACCCTCATGAAGACCAATACCTGCCCGTGGCTCAAGCCATGGGTATCTCACCCAAGAAGAACGAACCCATCCCTTTTGATATCGCCAACCCGCTTTTTGCGCGGGTTTATTTTGACAAGGTTCTGCGGCCGCTCGAAGATCAGGGAGTGGATTTCTGGTGGCTGGATTGGCAGCAGGGAGAATTGAGCCAGCTCCCGGGTCTTGACCCGCTATGGTGGTTAAACCATTTGCATTATTATGAACAGGGTAGAGACAAGCAGAAAAGACCGGTGATCTTCTCGCGCTGGGGCGGCCCCGGCAGCCACCGCTACCCAATCGGCTTTTCGGGCGACACCGTCATCTCGTGGGAGTCGCTGGCCTTTCAACCCTGGTTTACCGCGTGCGCGGCAAACACCGCTTTTGGCTGGTGGAGCCATGATATCGGCGGCCACATGCGCGGCATGGAAGACCGTGAACTATACGTCAGATGGGTACAGTTTGGCGTGCTCAGCCCCATCTTCAGGCTGCACTGCACCAAGGATCTCTTCATTGACCGCCACCCCTGGGGCTTTGATGCGGAGGTCACGAGACTGACGCGCGACGCGATGCAATTCAGACACGCCTTGATCCCTTACCTCTATACCATGGCCCGGCGTAACTCGGAGCAAGGACTGGCGCTGATCTGCCCGTTGTATTACGAATGGCCGGATGAGGAGTCCGCTTATTGGTCGTCCAACCAATATCTGCTGGGTGACCAATTGATGGCCGCCCCGGTAACCAGCCCGGGCGATGTTGAGACAGGCCGGACCAAACACGCGATTTGGCTCCCGCCCGGAGAATGGTACGATTTCTTCAGCGGCGCGCGCCACACAGGTCCGGGTTGGGAAATCAACCATTATGCGCTGGAAGAGACACCGCTATTCGCCAAATCCGGCGCGATCCTCCCCATGCAGGCAGATATCCTCCGCAACGGGGTCGAAAACCCGGCGGCATTCAATTTGTTGGTCTTCCCGGGTAGGGATGGAAACTTCACCCTGTACGAGGATGACGGAACTTCTCAAGATTATCTGGAGCAAGGCGGAGCGTCCACTCACTTCCAATCCAAATTCACGCCAACCTCGCTATCGGTCTCGGTCTCACCCGTCAGCGGGGACACCCGCCCCATCCCTGAGACGCGCAGCTACACGATCAGTTTCCGCGGAGTGAGCCAGCCTGAAAACATCAGCGCGTGGATTGACGGACAACCCTGCGAGATCTCGTTTGCCTACGCTAAAGCCAGCCGAACAACTCAATCCACACCCATTTCCATAAGAGTGGACCAGGAATTGACGGTAAAGATCAGCAACGATGAATACCCGATCCTCGCTGATAATCCCAGCCCGCAATCCGAGCTGATCAAGCTGCTCAAAGACATAAGGACGGATACAACCAGTAAGTGGAAGATCAATTCGATTTTCGAATCATTGCAAAAGGACATCCGCGAGTTATCCTCAACCCAGATCAACCTGAGCGAACGGCAAAAAATAGCCGTAATCGAAACCATCACGGGGGTTGGCGCGATGCGCGTCAAGCATCCCCAATCCGGAGACCAGATTGTGCTGGTCAATCCGGATCAGCACAAAGGATTCAAGTATGGAAATTTAAAACCGCGCGAGATTGGTCCGGGAGGCGTGGTGATCCCAGCCGCTGAAGCCGAAAACAAAGTGGATTATATGGGTCTGGTTAAAAGTGGATTGTAAATTTTATAAATAATCAAAATCCGCCAAACATTTCAGCGCCGAAGGCGGATGATCGGCCAAGTCGGACAAAGCCTGGTTCTCCCAGTTGTTGGCGAATTCGGAGTGTTCGGCATCCCAGCCGTTGTCCTGAACGGCGGTCCAGGTGGCAACCCTTCAGAACAAGCCATGCCCAGGTCTCTCTGGAACCGCGGCAATGGTCTCAAGGATGGTTTTGAGTATTTTGTACTGTCCTTCAAGGGTGGCAAGGTAACCCTCTAACAGGTCACAGAGGATGTTTTCAGATTCATCATTGCTTTCAAGGGTGAAGAGATAAGCCACTTCAACCATGTTGAGGACTTTGTGATAACGACCGCAAGAAGTTTTTAGATTTGTGATTTGCTTCCAACCCTACCCATTGGTCATCATCAGTAAAAGAAAATAAATTATTGATGTGTGCTCTTAGCCGATATTTATTCAAAAATATCACTGTAGTTCTGCTTGACATCATCTTATTTTAATTTGGTCTAATCTCAGAAAAAACGCTTTACTTTTCCGGGATGGGTTGGTTATAATAAATGTATGATACATATATATGTAAGGAATTTTTATGTGTGAACAAAGTCATAAATCATCCGCAGGTTGCCGCTGTCAAGGTGGAATATTACGAGGATTCATTCAACCAAAATTACTGCTTCAGTTAGCTAAACAACCAGCCCATGGATATGAGCTGATAGAAACTCTGGGGCGAATTGGGGATTTGGCATCTGCGGATTCCGGTAATTTATATCGGATATTGCGCAGTCTGGAAGATGATGGTTTTGTATGTTCAAATTGGGATACTGATGGTGCCGGCCCCGCCAGAAGAATTTATGAACTAACAGAGAGTGGGCTTGAATCTTTAGAAAAATGGGTTGCCAACTTACGGGACGCAAAAAAACGGATAGATGATTTTATAGGAGAGTATGAAGCTCATTTTAATGATGATGGAACTGGTAACAATCTTGCCTGATCCAAATTTAAACCTGGTTTTTATTTAATGAGAATCTGAACATTTCACCAAATTTTTCAAGCGGATTAAATCGTAAATATACAAACCGCCTGAAAAATTTTCAAACCACTGAATGTAAAATAACGATCTCACAACTTATTTGGATTTTAATGTGAATCTGAAAGGAAAAATGAAGCATTCAATAAATTCAAACAATAAATCAAAAGAGAAAAACAGTGTTTTAGCAATATTCGCACATCCTGACGATGAGACATTTCGTTGTGGAGGTACGTTTGCGCTGCTGGCAAAAAGAGGTGTACCCATTCACATTTTGACCTTTACACGCGGACAGGCAGGTTTGCGCGGAAACCCTCCTGTTTGTTCTGAGAGAGATCTTAGCGTTGTGCGCACAAAAGAGTTGTTATGCGCGTGTCAGTCGCTTGGGGTAGAAACCCCAAACATCCTGGATTATGAAGATGGCAAATTAACTAATGTAACGCGGGAAGAAGGTGTGGCTCAGATCATTTTATACATTCAGAAATACCATCCGCAAATCGTATTAACCTGGCCTCCTGATGGCTTATCCGGCCACCCGGATCATGTCGCGGTGAACCAGTGGACATTCGAAGCATTCCACCAAGCAAAAAAAGAAGGATTCGAAGAATTAAAATCTCTTTATTATCTTGCCATGCCTGATTCATTAGCCCATGATCTTGAAATGAAACAATTGCATACCATTGCGGATAGCGAAGTGACAATGACAATTAATGTGCAGAGTGTATGGAATGAAAAAATGGCCGCCATTTCATGTCATAAAACCCAAACGGGAGAATCCCCGATCTTGCAGGCTTCAACAGAAAAGCAAACAAGATTTTTTAGATATGAGCATTTTTTTCAAGCTTATTCAAGCCAATCAGAAGATGTATTACTGAACTTATCTCTGGATTTAAAGGAGGCGTAAAAAAATATATGAACGCAATTGAAGTCAATTCCTTAACAAAATACTATGGAGATCACCTGGCGGTGGATCACATTTCTTTTAGCGTGAAGAAAGGGGAAATCTTCGGGTTTTTAGTCCCAAACGGTGCCGGGAAAACAACCACGCAGCGCATGTTAACTACCTTATTAAAACCTACCAGCGGACAGATTTTGATTAACGGGCAAGATATCGCTCGCGACGCTTACCCAGCCAAACGGGTCATGGGATTGGTGCCTGAGGAATCATGTGTATACACGGAATTGTCTGCCTGGGATAATCTCATGTTCACTTCACGTCTTTATCTTGTACCACGCAGCGAACGTGCTGATCGAGCCCATTATTTGTTAAAAACATTTGGCTTATTAGAAAAAAAGGATGTGAAGGTTGAAAAATTTTCCAAAGGTATGCGGCGTCGCCTCAGTATTGGCATGGCAATCATTCATAAGCCCACCTTGTTATTTTTGGATGAGCCTACCCCGGGATTAGACGCCCAAAGTGCCAGGGATATTCTGGGATTGATTCGCAATTTGAACGCAGAAGGCACAACCGTCTTTTTAACCACCCACCTGATTGAAGAAGCAAACCAACTTTGCGACCGGGTTGCCATCATTAACAATGGTATGATTGCCAGAATTGACACCCCCGAAAACTTAAAATTAACCTTCCAACGAGTTCAATCAGTGGAAGTATCCCTAAAACCAAACGGACATAATTATGGCGAAGAATTAGGCAAACTTTCCGGAGTAATTTCTATATTGAAAATGGGTGACAAATGGCGTCTGTTTTCAGAAGACCCTTCCCTTTTATTGCCAGCCATCATTAAGTTTGCTGAGAAAAACACCTTATCAATCGTCAGCCTGAATACGTTAGCCCCAAGTCTTGAAGATGTGTTTTTGGAGATTACAGGGAGCCCCGTTGGAGCTGTCCAGCAGGTAACGAATAATAATGACGCTCAAAAACACGGAATGGGAGAACAAAAATAATGCAGTTGACAATTCAAAGATTAAAAAATGAATTTTTAGAAGCCTGGACAGTAGTCGTTAAAGATATCCGGGTTTACTATTTACGCCCTGGCATGATTATGTTTGGCTTTTTAATGCCTTTTTTTATGTTCTTTTCATTTTCGGTAAAAAGGGAGTTGGATGCTGGCGATGGTTTGGCACGGTTATTGGCATTGACCATATTTTTTACAGCCGCGGCTGCTGGACCTTTCATCATACCAACCGAAAGAAGTGTACGTACATATGACCGGCTGCTTGCCGCGCCCATGTCGTTGATAACCCTGTTATTGGGAAAAATTGCCGTCGGAGCATTTTTTGCCATCGCAGTATCAACCGTTGCTTTAATTGCTGGTCTGCTCATCTTTGATGTGACCATCGCACAGCCTGGTTTTCTTGCACTTGGTATTTTCCTGGGAGCGGTAGCGTTTTCAACTTTAGGGTTAATATTCGGTTCCATTCCGACCAACAATCCAGGTGATGTACAAATGCCAAGCACACTCCTTCGCTGGGGATTAATGTTTATCAGCGGTGTTTTCGTGCCACTAGGAGAAATGACCACTTTTGCACGAATCATTGCCTATTTCTCACCTTTGACTTACGCCCAAGACTTAATGAATCACTCGGTTATGGGAAGCGGCATGATCAATGTATGGCTGGATGTAGCTGTCCTTTTATTGACCAGTATCCTGCTCTTGTGGCCTTCAATACAGTTGCACAAGCGAGCACAGGTATTGGGAAAATAGCCTGAAATTGAAGGATTCACCCGATCTTGCTGGTTGATGTAACGTTCTTTGTGTAAATTAGTGAACCATAATAAAAGTGGCGAGTCGGAAGTATCTTATAGATTCTGCTAAACCAGAAAAGGAAACAAAATGACTTACCAGAATGATTTCACCTTTATCCAAGACTTGGACGCGAAGGGATTGGATGCGCTTCCGGAATTACTTCGGGTGCTGATCAATCAAGCTATGCAAGTGGAACGATCAAGGTATTTATAGACGGAAGAGTTAGGCGAGGTGGAAGTGTCTGCAATGCGATTCAGTGGTTGAATTGATCACGAATATTGCGGCTGAATTTCTGGATCGGATACCCAATTTTTTTCCATTGCCGGTACATGACATCTTTATAAATTAATGCCCGGCTGGTAGTTGCTTGGGGCTGGTTGAATGTACCAAACTCGTATTTAAAAGGTGTTTTCCGGACCGGCTTTCCCGCCAGCGCGTAAATCTCGCACCAGGCGTATTTCAACCCAAGTCCCACAAGCCCCTCTTTCCCTACCCGCCGCATCGAGACCGGGATACGGATGTTGGTTAATATTCCGAACTTTCCATATTGTTTCGCCCGGCGGGCATAGTCAATATCCTCGCTAAGTGCAAGCGACTCATCGAATCCGCCTATTTTTTCATGAACGTTGCGTTTTGACAAAATGCAGCAACCAGGGGCGCGCGGGGAAAGCGGTTGGATGATCCGGGAATACAGGTTTGTACCCAGGCAAATCATCCGATCCAGAGAGTTTTCTTCTTTTGCCGCGATGAAGCATGTGGCGACATCATAGCCTTTTTGTTCAAATTCTTCCAGAAGACTTACAATGAAATTCGGGGGCGGCAACACATCGGCATCGAGAAAGAGGAGGAGATCCCCTTTTGCCGCATCGGCTCCCGCGTTGCGCCCGAAGGCTGGCATTCCGCCCCGTACTACTTGCGCGCCTCTCGCTTTCGCCAACTCGGCTGTGCCATCCATCGAACCGGCATCAGCAACGATGACTTCATCCGGAAGCCGGGTTTGGGCTTTCAGAGCATCAAGCAAATCGGGTAGATAGGCAATTTCATTAAATGCAGGAATGATCACGGTCAAGAATTGCCCACTTCGACCTTGCGGCGACTTTTTATGCGAATATTTATTTGTTTTCATATACCGGTATTCTAATACAGTTTATAAATTATCAAGGTGTTTCAAAGCATCAAGTTTTGCCCCGGGCGGCTTATGCACAATCATCGGGTTCCCATTCATTTTATCTGCGGGCAACCTTTGGCAGCCCTTACAAAGATATTTTATGATTGATCACTGGCATGATTCCAAATATTTTGTAGGGGCGGATGCAATCCGCCCGTCGATCCGGAGTTGTTAATTTTATTCACGGGCGGCCTTCGGCAGCCCCTACAAAGATATTTTATGATTCAGCACCGTCATGATTCCAAAATTGCGGAAAAAAAAAGGCTGAAACTATCCTCCGCCACCGGAGGGGGCGGGAAAGTATTTCTTCAACGCGCCGGCCAGTTTGCTCATCGGCATGGTTTGCAACCATACCCGCCCGGGACCGGTGAGGTGGGCAAAGAACAAGCCTTCGCCGCCAAAGAGGATATTCTTGATCCCTTTGACGGTTTGAATGTCAAAACTCACGCTCGGCTCGAACATGGCGATATGACCGGTATCCACCTTGAGGGTTTCTCCGACCGCCAGGGTGAGTTCCACAATCTCGCCATCCAGTGAAGTAAAGACGGTGCCGGGACCTTCAAACTTTTGAAGCAGGAATCCCTCGCCGCCAAACAAGCCGGCGCCCAGTTTTTTATGGAAAGCGATGCTCATGGTGATCGACTTATCCGCCACCAGCAAGGTATCTTTCTGGGCGATGATCGCCTGTCCGCCATTCAGATTGATGGGGATGATCTTCCCCGGAAACTCACTGGAAAAGGTAACCTTGGCATTCGCCTGGCTGGTGCGGTAACGCACCACAAAGATCGACTCGCCGGTGAAAGTCCGTCCGAGCGCGCCCATCAGCCCGCCGCCGCCCATATTTGTTTCCATTTCCACCTTACTGTCCATCCAACTCAGGGATCCCGGTTCGGCGAACAATTCGGTGTTGGGAGAGAGGGTGAGGGATACGGTTTGCATCACCGAGCCAGTCACTTCGTAACTCGCGCCTCCCAGCGTTTTTCCACTCAGCGCAACCGCCGGGGAGGGCAGGTCCAGGCGCTCGCCTGGATTGTTGGTGTAATTTTCCATATTATCGTCCTTTCTACGATTTGGTTTGGTTGATCATTAAATTATAGATCGAGCTGGCTTGAAATACGAACGGATTTATCCGAATTTGGCTGTCCGAATTTATTGCCATTCGGTCTACACAATCCTCACACAAAAAAGTGAGGGTTGGGTTGGGTATAATTGGTGAAAAACAGCGTGACATTTAAAGGAAGGCATCTCCCTTCCACGAGTACGCTTGAACTTGAGGAAAAATTTGAACGGGAAGAAGATTCTGGTTATCGATGACGAACAGCGCATCAGGGATTTGATAAGCGCCTACCTGACCTCGGAAGGTTTTAGTGTTCGAACCGCGCCCAATGGGCTGGCAGGCGGTGTTGCCCGCGCTGAATGGAATCCGGACTTGATCCTGTTGGACATCATGATGCCCGAAATGGATGGAATCGAATTCATGCGCTCCACCCGCCAGATCAGCGACGTACCGATCATCCTACTGACCGCCAAACTGGAGGAGCAGGACAAGGTCGCCGGTCTGGAGACCGGGGCGGACGATTACGTTACCAAACCTTTCAGCCTGCGCGAGCTCACCGCCCGGGTTCGCAGCGTGCTGCGCCGGGTGGATAAAGGAAATGGTGAAGCGGATACGCTCACCATTGGCGAGGTTTCGATCGATCTTGAGGCTTACCTGGTAACGGTCAGAGGGGTTGAGATGGCATTGACCCGGACTGAATTTGACTTATTAATGGTGTTGATGTCCAAACCCGGGAAAACCTTCACCCGCTTCCAACTATTGGATAGCGTGCAAGGTGTTTCCTTCGAGGGGATCGAACGCAACATCGACGGGCACATCAAAAATCTTCGCGCCAAAATCGAAACCGATCCGCGTAATCCGGTTTACATTCAAACCATTTACGGAGTTGGCTACCGGTTTAATCCAGTTGAGGATCGCGAGTGAATTCCAGTAAATTCCGCGGCTCGTTGATGTTTAAGCTCATCACCGCCTTTTTTGTGGTCAGCATTTTAGGGATCATCATGGTCGCCATGCTGGCGGGCATGATCACCCAGATGGAATACAAACGCCTGATGGCGGATATGCAATACGAAGGACTGATCGCCGATCTGGTTAAGATCCATTCTCAGAATGGCGGCTTGGAAAACGCCAATGACAGCGTTGAGGAATCGGTGAGCCGCTGGGGAATGGATGGGAGCGAGTTTCTGGTTATCGATACCAGCGGCAACATCCTGCTTTCGTTCACCCATCAACAACTGCCCAATGTATCTTCAGAGGAATTAAGCCGCTTCGGAATTCCGATCGCGGTCAATTCGCGGGTGGTGGGCTATCTGATCCCATTTCATCCAATGGATACCAAACTGGTGGATATAGGTTCCAACATCCGCCGCACCAACGCGGTCCTGCGCCTGGGAGTCCTTGGCGCCGCGATGCTCGCGTTAACCACCGGATATTTTATTTCACGCAGAATTTTGCGTCCGGTGCGCCAATTAAGCAAAGCTTCACGGGCAATCGCCGAAGGCGACCTGGATCAGGAGGTTCGGGTGGTCTCACGGGATGAGATCGGCGAACTGGCGAACTCATTTAATCAGATGAGCAAGAGCCTCAAAAAGAGCCGTGAGCTGCGCCGCCAGCTCACCGCCGACATTGCCCACGAGTTGCGCAATCCGCTTTCAATCATCATGGGTAACGCCGAAGCCATATCTGAGGGAGTATTACCCCCCACCCAGGAGGCGGTTGAGGTGATCTACGATGAAGCCCGCCATCTCTCCAAGCTGATCGATGATCTGCGTGAACTTTCGCTTTCAGAGGCAGGTGAGTTGCCGCTCCATATTGGGGATGTAAACCTTAAAAGCCTTTTTGACAAGCTCCAAAAACACTTTACCCTTATGCTCGAGGAAAACGCCCTTTCCCTCAACCCGAGCGTTTCGGCTGACTGCCCCCTCATTCAAGCCGACGAACATCGGCTTGTTCAGGTGCTTACGAACGTAATCAAAAACAGCATCAAGCACAGTCCGCAAGGCGCGCAAATCATCCTGAAGGCGGTCAAGGCGCCGCCGTTGGTGGAAAGCGTGCCCAGCGTGCTGATCACGGTTGAGGACCGGGGTTCGGGCATTGCCGCCGAGGATCTGCCCTACATCTTCGACCGCTTCTACCGCGGCAAGATGCAAGGTGACCGGGTACAGGACGGTACCGGGCTTGGTTTGGCGATAAGCCGCTCACTGGTGGAGAATCACGGTGGAAGGATTTCCGCCCACAGTCTTCCGGGGGTCAGCACGGTGGTCAGCATCGTGCTGCCGATCTCCGGTCCAAAAATCAACGGGACATAAATTATCCTTCAATTACAACGCGGAGATGCCGGCGTTTTCTGTTGTACAATTCAAGGCGATGATTCCAAGCCTCCCCGACCGCCTTCGATCTCCCGCTTTTATCCTCTTTACTGCCCTGGTCCTGGCGGCGGCGAGCGCTTTTTCACCGCCGACCGAGGCGCTGGCTTTCAGCCCGATCGTCATCGTCCTGGCGGGAATGCTACTCTTTCAACAAGGCGGACAGACTGCCGGTCCGATAGGCTTCATCGCCGGGCTGGTGATCGCGAGTGCCCATTTCGGGCTCACCCCCCAGATTCTCGCCTATTCCCAATGGAAAGGTTTAAACCTTACCCTCTTTATTATTTCGATCCTCTTCCCAGCCTTGGTTCTGTATGGCGTAGTCAATCACGCCGGCGGATTTGAACGGTTCGCCCGCGCCATGAACGCCCTCATTCCACATCGGGGAATCCTCTGGTTGGTGGTTGCCTGGGCATTCAGCGCGATCATGGAAGGTGTGGCGGGGTTTGGCCTGCCGATAGCCGTGGCTGCCCCAATTCTGATCGGGATGGGCATGGACCCGCTCCTTGCGGTCGCCAGTTTAGCGGTGGGGCACAGTTGGAGCGTTACCTATGGCGACATGGGCGCTATCTACCTTACCCTGCACCAATTGGTGCGCACACCTACCGCCGAGTTTGCCCCCTATGCGGCGGTTTTCTTTGGCGCGGCTATCTTTCTTACCGGCTGGGCAGTAACCCGCATTCAGGGCGGACAGGTCAAACTCACCTGGCTGCTTTTACTGAGCGGCGGAATGATCGCCACCCAGAGCCTGCTTACCTTAAATGGCATGGCGTCCATTTCCGACCTGGCGACCGGGCTGGTTGGGATTGCCATTGGGGCGATCATCAGCCGGCGGATCAATCCCTCTGATCAATCGGTTCACTTTGATCGCTCGCTGCGCTCGGCGATCTTCAGCTATGGGGCGTTGGCGGTCACTCTTTTTATCATCAATAGTCTGGCGCCGATCCACGAACTGCTCGCCTCGATTGAGTGGCGGGCTGATTTCCCAGCCCTCACAACCACAACTGGTTACACCTCCAAGCCGAGCTCACAGGTCTACCATCCTCTTTTGAACACCGGGCTGATCACCTTTCTGGTAGCCGGCGGAACATACTTGTTTAACCGGCGATGGGGGTTGTACCGCGAGGTTAAATTCAGACGCATTCTGGCGGAAACCACTCACCTTTCCTGGCAGGCTATTCTGGGAATTGCCTTCATGGTTGGTTTGAGTAACATCATGGATGCCTCAGGCATGAGCCTGCAAATGGCGGAAGTGGTAAGTTCGGCTTTGGGCAGATGGGTGCCGCTCTTCTCACCTCTGATTGGCAATCTGGGCGCCTTCGCCAGCGGATCGAACACCAATTCCAATGTGCTCTTCGCCAGCATGCAGGAAAACATTGCGCTCATCCTTGGCTTAAGCCCGGCGATCCTGGTCGCGGCGCAAACCGCCGGTGGGGCTCTGGGGAGTATGATCGCCCCGGCCAAGATCATCGTCGGCTGCACAACCGCCAACCTGCGCGGACGGGAAGGTGAAGTGATCCGGCTTACCCTGCCGTATGCCTTGTTGATTGGCGGGCTTACCGGCTTGCTCACCCTCGTCCTCACCCTCTTGTAAAGTCTCTGATCGAATCCTTTTTCTTTAATGGAAAAGGGCAGCGGATAGGCTGCCCTGAGTTGCATTAAACCATGAAATTTAGACGGTTTCCAGGCTGCCCCGACGCTTGGCGGTGATCTCAACCTGCTTAAAGAGAAAGTAACCCACCATTCCATAAGCCAAGCCAATCAAAAGTTCCTGAACCAGAAGGGGCGCTATGGATTGAATATTGGCGCCAGCCACTAAAAGCCGGGCGGCGGCGATCCCGCGAGTGAGGGGCAGCCAGTTGGAGATCACCTGCATCCACACCGGTAATGTTTTAAGATCGAGGTTTGCCCCGGAGAAAATGAGCAGCAGGAACGAAACCGTGTTGTTAACGAACATCACATTGGCGGTTACCAGACTGAGGCAGCCCATCAGCAAACCCAAACCGCTGGTGCTAAAAGTGGTTACCAGAATGGTAAGCGCCAGTAAGGCGAGATTGGTTTGGCTGAGATCCAAACCAAAAAGCACAACTCCCCAGGTAAACGCCAGCACTACCCCGATCGCCCCATCGATGATGTGGATGAAGGCTCTGCCAAAAAAAATCATCATTCGGTTGGCGGGGGTACCAAAGAGATAAACCAGGGTTCCGCTCCAGCGTTCTCCACCCACGCTCATGGTCACCCCAAAGATGCCGCTCACCGCGGCGATTTGGACGGCATTACCGACTACAAAGAACTCGGAATTGTCGCGTCCGCTGCCGTAGGTGCCCAAAGCGATGAAGAACATCATCTGGGTAAGGGGCATGAGGATTTTACTGGCGGCATACGTGGTCGGTTTAAGCCAATGAAAAAGGGCACGGTAGGAGAGCAGCGTGCCTTGCCAGAATAAACGCAGGTTTTTAGCCAATCCGTTCATTTCAGCCTCCTACTGAACATCCAGCGTGGCGTCCACGCGGGTTTTATAAAGCATCACCTTGAACAAGCGGCTGGCGATCAGCAGATCAATCATTCCCAACCCGATCATCATTGCCCAGGCAAAAAGGACAGAATTAAGCTCGGCGCCTCCGGTACTGGTACCATGCAAAGCTACCGCCGCCCAATAAGGCGGCAAGGCATACGAGATCGGGGTGGTCCATCCCGGCAAAAGGAGAATTGGAAAGAGAAAACCAGACAGAATGTAAACCGGATACTCCATGGCGTTTTGCCAATGTTGCACCTCGCGATACATGACAAAGATCGGGGCGATGGTCAGTCCAAAAGAGATAAAGGCGAAAACGGCGATGATCAGCGAGAGGAAGAACAAGAGCGGCTGCTGAAGGGAAAGATCGAACTTGAAAATGAAAGCCGTCAAAAGGTAGGCAATGGTCATCGAGAGCAAGGATTGAAGCACGTTGGCAAAGTTCTTACCAAATACGATCACATCGAACGGCGTAGGGACACCGATCAGTGATTCGAGGGTGCCCTGAAAACGTTCAACATTAATACTGTTCCCTGAGATGAAAAGCAGGCTGCTCCACAAACCGGTTAAACCGCTGCCAACCACCACAAACATGGCTGCGTTGGCGGCGGCATCTTTGAGCATGAAGAGCGCCAGAACCGCTACCAGAATCGGCTGAACGAGAATGGTGAAGAGGATAAAGCTGTCGTTCATCTGGTGACGCAGGGTGAGTTCCGCCACGGTGAGCACCACTCGCCAGTATTTGATGATATTGGAATAGTTCATTTCAGCCCTCCACCAGGCGAACGTAGGCGTCTTCGAGGGTGGGCTCGCGCACGATCACCTTGCCAACCCGTTGGTCGCCGATCACGCTCATAACTTCCGGAACGGCTTCAGCGCCGCGCTCGGTTTGAATGAGCAGGATCTGTTTCTGGTCCTGATCCTGAATGGAGAGCGAACCAATAAAGTTGAGTTTACGCAATTGATCGATCTTTTCCTGCGCGATTCCAAAGGACTCAATTTCGATAATATTGAGGTCAGAAACAAACTTTTTAAGGTTGGCGGGCGAATCCAACGCGACCAGCCTGCCCTTATTAATGACCCCAATCCGGTTACACAACGCATCCGCCTCGAACATATAGTGAGTGGTAAGCAGGATTGTCTTTTTTGCGTCCCGCAGGTCGCGGATCACTTGCCGGAAATCACGCGCGCCGACCGGGTCCAAGCCGATGGTCGGCTCATCAAGGAAAAGCACCTCTGGGTCATGCAGCAGGGTGCGGGCTACATGCAGACGTTGTTTCATGCCACGGCTGTAGCCTTCCACCCGTTCGTTACCGCGATCCTTCAATCCCACCAATTCCAAAAGGTAAGGGATGCGCTTTTTGGTCACCTCAGGTTCCACTCCGTAGAGCGAGGCGAAATAACGCAAATTGTCGATGGCGGAGAGCCGCCAGTACAAACCGCGCTCCCCGCCGAAAATGAAGCCGATGTGCTTGCGCACCTCCTGGGCATCCGCCACCACGTCCGAGCCCAGAACCCGCGCCGAACCGGCGGTAGGAATGAGTAAGGTGGTGAGCATTTTTACGGTGGTAGTTTTGCCAGCCCCATTGGGACCAAGCAAACCAAACAACTCGCCGTTCTGGATGTCGAAGGTGATGTCCTCGACGGCGAATATCTCTTTGATCTTTGGTCTGAAGACTCCGATCTTGGCGCGGAAGGTGCGTTTAAGATGATTTACTTCAATCGCGTTCATGGTCAATCCTGTCATATTGCGGTTAATTTATTAAGGTTGGTAAATCATAGCCAAAGCGAAAGGGTGTGTCAATCATGGCATTTGATTAAAACAAGGTTAAGGTTGGGTGGTTTTTCGGAGCGGGGAATCCTCCCCGGCGGAGGTTTGGCGACGAAGTACCCAGTGTCGTTGCGACGAAGTGCCCAGTGGTTTCCTGGGTAGGAGCGGAGCGACGAAGTGCCCCGTGTCGTTGCGACATAGTACCCAGTAGTTTCCTGGGTAGGAGCGGAGCGACGAAGTGCCCCGTGTCGTTGCGACATAGTACCCAGTGGTTTCCTGGGTAGGAAGGTTCTCAAAGAACCGACGAAGCAATCTCGGGGTTGTAGTTCCGGTCATTTCGACCAAACTCCTTGTCATTTCGACTACCCCTGTCATTTCGAACGAAGTGAGAAATCTTAACCAAACTCCCTGTCATTTCGAACGAAGTGAGAAATCTTAACCAAACTCCTTGTCATTTCGACCGAAGTGAGAAATCTTAACCAAACTCCCTGTCATTTCGAACGAAGTGAGAAATCTTAACCAAACTCCCTGTCATTTCGACCGAAGGGAGAAATCTTGACCTATATCGAAAAGATTTCTCAGCCACTCCGCACCCAGAAAATCGCTGGGTACTGCGTTCCTTCGAAATGACAAAGGCGTCTGTCATTTCGACCATCATTTTGTCATTTCGACTACCCCTGTCATTTCGAGCGCAGCGAGAAATCTTAATCATCTCTCGCGGGCGGATTACATCCGCCCCTACCAAAATCTTGGAATCAACCGAATTTGAAATTGAATGAACACTTGTAGGGGCAGCCTTCGGCTGCCCGCCGGATACAAGGCATTCCATGGTCATCCATCATTGCATACCCGTTCGTCGTTGAAATTTCAGGATAGTGTCAGGGCCTGCCCCTGACCGGAACTACAAACCCGGGATTGCTTCGTCGCTCCGCTCCTACCCAGGACAACGCTGGGCACTTTGTCGCAACGACGAAACTGGGGACTACGTCGCAACGATACTGGGCACTTCGTCGCAACGACACGGGGCACTTCGTCGCAATGACAAAGACGCCTGTCACTTCAGCCGCCGTCGGTCACCGAGAAGAGCTTTAACTCATCCCCTTCTCGAACCAAGATTGAGAAATCCTCTACCACGTCCCCATTCAAACTGACCAGAGCGACTTCCGCCTGAGGCAAGCCAAGCTGGCGGACGATCTCACTGATCGCCAGTCCCTCGCCTGCCGCGAATTGAAATTTTCGTTGATGGCGGGGGGTGTAAAACCCCAGGTAACCGCCTACGCTAACCGAGACCATTCCTTCTCCAGAACCCAGCCAAGACCAAGACTCTCCAATTTCTGGCGCGTGGGAACTCCCGTCTGCGGATCCCAGCCTTTAAGCCGATAGAGCTCGGTGAGCGATTCTTGAAAAACCTCGTAACTGATCACAATATCACTCAGCGGACCTTCCGGCAGGGCGGTAAAGAGGCGTTTTGGCATGGTGTCATCTTCACGGGTAAAGCCTTCGCGAAGGTTGAAAAGGCGAGCCATGTTAATCGCCCGTTCACCAATCAGCATGGCTTCTTCCACACTGAGATTCCAGCCGCAGGCGTTGTTGATTGAGTCCATGACCTCTTCAACCCGAATGAACGATCGCGGAGAAGGACCGAAGAAACAATAACCAACGGTATTCTCCAGGCTCACCCACTGCTCGAGCAGGTAGAAATGCTTCATTTTGTCCGGGTTGAATGCCTTGGCAGGCTGAGGATTTTGCATCCCCAATTTGGCACCTTCCTTAAATTGGTAGGTCTGGTCATTGGCGAAACCACCGTCATGTGGAATCACCAGGTGATCGGCACCGATTTCGGAAATGGCATAGCCCATGCCCACGTTGAATTTACCGCGCGGTTCGTGCATGGGCAGTTCCTGGCGTTTGCAACTGATCGAAAAATCTTCCGCGCCATTCCCGAGCTTGCGGGCAACCCGCCAACTGCCTTCCGCCAACAGGTCGCCAATACCTTCCCGGCGGGCGATCTTATGGATCATGGTCAGCATCGCCTCCGCGTTGCCAAATCGCAGATCCAACCCGTCCGTGTCTGCCTGGGTAAGCAGCCCGTTTTCGTAACACTCCATGGCGAATGAGATCGTCATTCCACAAGAGATGGTATCCAGCATGTAGGCGTTGCATAACTCGTTGGCTCTGGCGACGACCTCAATATCACCAACCCCGCAGTTGGAACCGAACACACCGACAGTCTCATATTCAGGACCGCCATACTCCGATTCCTTGCCATCAATTTTAACCTCGCGTTTGCAGCGAATCGCGCAGGCGTAACAACTATGGTTGCGGGTAAAGATCTTCTCCTCATAGGCATCCCAATTGATCTTGTCCCATCCTTCGAACAATCCTTCGCGGAAGTTGCGGGTGGGCAGCATGCCGGCTGCCTGAAAAGGCGTGATCAGCCCCAAGGTACCGTGAGATTGAAGTTCCCAGCTGATCGGATCATCTTTTACCCGTCGGGCAAGCCCCTTGCCAATCTCCATCAATCCAGCGCCATTGGCTGCCAGTTGTTGATAACGTCCGTTTCCGCGAACCGCGATGGCGCGTAAATTCTTGGAGCCAAAAACAGCCCCCATGCCATTCCGGCCATTAAAATGGCGCAGATCGTTGGTCAGCCCGGCGTAACGAACCAGGTTTTCTCCAGCGATGCCGGTTTGCAGAACCCGGATCCTGTCGTCACCGTGCTCCCGGCGGAGGGTGTGTTCGACCTCAGCGGTCAGTTTGCCCCACAGGTGGCCAGCGGGTAAGATTTTTGCCTCACCATCCTTGATGAACAGATAAACCGGTTCCTTGGCTCGGCCAGTGATCACCATCGCCTCAAAACCAGCCAATTTAAATTCGGGACCCCAAAAACCGCCGGCTTCCGATTGGCCAAAACCAAGCGAAAGGGGGGATTTTGCGGAAACAACATAACGGGGCAAGGTGCTTACTGGCGCGCCAGTCAACAAACCAACCGCGATAACCAGAATATTCTCCGGAGAGAGCGGATCAACTCCGGGCAAAAGTTCATTTAAAAGGATATACCCTGCCAGCGCTTTGCCGCCGGGGTATTGACGGTAAATCTCCTCAGAGAGCTGCTCAATTCGCATAGTTTGATTGGTGAGATCTACACGCAAGATTTTCAAGGATGATCCGAACATGATTGTTCCTCCGTTATTCCTACCATTTTAACACACCTGACAAGTCCAATTGCCTGGACTGAGGCAAAGAGCTACCCGCCTGAGCCGTTAAAATTGTATAATTAAGCAAACCCACCCTCCGGAGGCATCCATGAACACCATACCGCGCAATCGATTCGCTCATTTACCCACCCCAATCGAGGAATTGCCTCGTCTGAGCGCCGCTCTCAACGGTCCGCGCCTGCTGATCAAGCGGGACGATCAAACCGGGTTGGCTTTTGGCGGTAACAAGACCCGTAAATTGGAATTTCTGACCGCTGAAGCCCAGGAACAAGGAGCCAAACTGCTCATTTCGGCTGGAGCCGCTCAAAGTAACCATTGCCGCCAAACCGCCGCCATCGCCGCCCGCCTGGGAATGGAGTGTATTCTGGTGCTCACCGGGCAACGCCCTGAACAACCCAGCGGTAACTTGCTCCTCGACCACCTCTTCAACGCGGATGTGATCTGGGTCGAAGATCGCAAGGATCGGGACGCGGTATTAAAGAAAACTTTCGAAACCGCCCAGAAGAACAAATGCTGCCCGTACCTGGTGCCGTATGGCGGCAGTAGCGGTACGGGAGCGATGGGATATACCTTCGCGATTCAAGAGCTGATGGAACAGATGCCCCAAATGCCGGATTGGATCGTATTCGGTACCAGCTCGGGTGGAACCCACGCCGGCATGGCTCTGGGTAGTAAGATTTTTAATTCCCCCACCAAGGTGTTTGGGGTGAGCATCGACGAGAGCGTCGCCGAACTGAAGAAGAATGTGCCGGTGATCGCCAATTTGGGCGCGGAAAAATTAGGCGTAAGCGCCCGGGTCAGCGCCGACGACATCCTGGCCAGCGATGATTATTGCAAAGCCGGTTACGGCGTCTTTGGACCCGGGGAGCGTGAGGCGATTGAACTTTTCGCCCGCTACGAAGGCTTGCTCCTCGATCCGGTTTACACCGGCCGGGCCGCCGCCGGATTGATCGGCTTGATCCGTCAGGGAATGTTCCGCAAAGGGGAAAGTGTCCTCTTCTGGCATACCGGCGGACAAGTTACCCTCTTCGCGGATATTTATCAGTCTCAAATCCTTTAATCTCTGGCTTTCGCTCGATCATTAATTATTTACAAGTATTATACTTGTAGAAATAAGTGATTTTACAATCACATTATCCAGTATTATTTATCAGCTACATATTATCTTGGTAGTAAATCGCAATCCGCGTCTCTATAATGTTAAATAGACAAGAGGAAAGGAGTTTGCGATGAAACGAAAGTTTTTGATCTGCATCGTTGTCGCGGCGTTATTAATCATGTTGCTGCCCGCGAATGTATTTGCCGCCGAACCAATGGAGTTAAAAGTTTTTGTGCGCAACACCACCGGCGGGGTGGTTGAACTGAGATTAACCAACCTTGAGGGAAAAACCCAATGGCTAAGCCTGGATCCAGGTGTGTACAAGATCGATCTGATGGAAGGCAAGTACGAGTACTACGCCCTCACTCCCTGTGGTGTACAGGTGGGTGTCTGGAACCTGAACGTCAGCAAGCAACTGATGGTCAGTTGCGATGGCGGCATGCTCAGCATGGATCTCAGCAAACGTTGTGACGGCGGCTGGTGGGGAGTGATGTATTATGATCATCTGAGCAATGTTCATTTGTTCGTGACAGGCGATTCGACAAACCTGCCAGATTATGATGAAGAATACTTCAGCTGGAAAGTATTGAGTAATTTTGGGGTCTGGCCGCAGTGGGAAAAATCCGAACCGATGTGCTGGTCCGATGCCGGAGTTGGCGATTTCACTTATTGGGTTGCCAACGTTTGGTATGACTGTTGTGAATGGTAATTAGCTCTTTACTGGTTAAAATAACAGGAGCGGTTAAGCCGCTCCGGTTATTTTAATGCTCAAAACAGGCCTGAACTCAAACCCATCCAGCTCAAAATACAATTCTGATAAGAATGATTCATTTCTTATTTAATCGTTTTATTTATGACAATTCCGATCTACTTATTGTAATTATGATTACGATATGCTAATATTATTCTAAATATTCATATATAGAGGAGAATGTTATGAAAAATAAGGTTGTAATTTGGTTCGTTTTAGCGGCACTGCTCGTTTCACTGATTCCGGTAAGTGTATTCGCCGCCGAACCAATGGAGTTAAAAGTTTTTGTGCGCAACGCCACCGGCGGGGTGGTCGACCTCAGGCTGACCGACGCCAACGGTGATTTTCAATACCTGACCCTCGATCCCGGCGTCTCCGAATTGGCGCTGATGGAAGGCATGTACGAGTATTATGCCGTCACTTCCTGCGGTGTGCAGGTTGGGGTCTGGCGCCTGAACGTCAGC
>Ga0074197_1000097_pt1 | contig 143072 bp, 129 predicted proteins | sample EPASupsiteSAE305_FD_64526 | JGI IMG/M metagenome (GOLD analysis project Ga0074197, IMG submission 64526) | Bioremediated contaminated groundwater microbial communities from EPA Superfund site, New Mexico - SAE3-05 reassembly with SPADES | ecosystem: Environmental > Aquatic > Deep subsurface >... | reverse complement strand
CGACGAACACGCCGCCATCGCCATCAGTCCGGCCAGAGCGCCGACATAAACAGCGCCGCGCACAAGCCCGCGCGGCGGGCGGGGGAGCCGGGTAAACGTCATGGTTTATCTCCTGATTTACCGCGCAACAGCGATTCCGGATGACGCTCCAGATAATCCGACAGCGCATTCAGCGACTGCAACGTGCGTGTCAGTTCCTGCAACGCCTGATGAACATCCGACTGCAACGGCGAGTCCTGCTGCAACGTCGCCTCCGCCGAACCGAACGTGCGCTTCGCCGAGGCCAGCGTGTCGCGGGCCTCCGGCACGACTTCCTTGTCGAGTCGCGTGAACAGCTGGTCGGCATTCTTCAACGCGCTGTTCAGGTTCGTCCCGATCTCGTCGAACGGCACCTTGTCGAGCTTCTTCGCAATGTCGGCAACTTGCAGTTGCAGTTCGTCGAGCGTGTTCGGAATGGTCGGCAACTCGAGCGGATCGCCCGTTACGTCAACCGTGGCCGGCGGCGCTTTCGGGAAAATATCGAGCGCCACATACAACTGGCTCGTAATCAGATTCCCGGTGCGCAACTGGCCGCGCAAGCCGTGCTTGACGAGCTGTTGCAGCAAGGTCTGGCCGGCGAGCGTGCCTGGGGTCGGCGCGGTTTCGCGGAAGCGCTTGCCGAGACGATCCGGATACAGATTCATCGTGACCGGCATCGTGAAGCTGCGCGTCTTCGGATCGTAGTCGATGCCGATGTTGGTCACCTGACCCAGCACGATGCCGCGGAAATCGACGGTCGCGCCGACCGACAGCCCACGCAGCGACTGGTTGAAGTTCATCACCACGCGCAACGGCACGCCATCCGGCTCGCGCATCGCGTCCTGTTCATCCGAGGCGAGGCGGAACGTCATGTTGTTCGGCGCCTGCGCGCCCACGCCCTGGCCCGGCGGCGACTGGAACGACAAGCCACCGACGATCACCGTCGCGAGCGATTGCGTGTTCAGCTTGAAGCCGCTCGAGTCGAGCCGCAGATCGACGCCGCTCGCATGCCACCAGCGCGAATTGGTGCCGACGTACTGGTCGAACGGCGCCGATACGAACACCTGCATCGTTACGCCGGTGCCGTCCTTGTCGAGCGAGAAGCCGACCACCTGGCCAACCTGCACACGCCGATAGAAGATCGGCGAACCGATGTCGATCGAGCCGAGCGAGTCGCCGTGCAGAATGAACTGGTGGCCCTTCTGGTCGCCCGTAATGGGCGGCGGCGTCTCGAGGCCGACGAAGTTCTTTTCGGTGTCCGGCGAATGGCCGGCGTCGGCGCCGATATATGCGCCCGAGAGCAGCGTGGTCAACCCGGACACGCCGCTCGCGCCGATGCGAGGGCGCACCACCCAGAAACGCGAATCCTTCACTGCGAAGTTTTCGCCTTCCTTGGTGAGCTGCACCTGAACCAGCACGTGCGAAAGATCTTTGGACAACGTGATGGTCTTCACCGAGCCGACGTCGACGTCCTTGTACTTGACCTTGGTCTTGCCGGGTTCGAGGCCCTCGGCGCTAATGAAACTGATCGTGATGGTAGGGCCTTTCTCGGTCACCGACTTGATCACGAGCGCGAGCCCGATCAGTGCGGCGATCAACGGAATGACCCAGACGAGCGAGGGCAGCCAGCGGCTGCGCGGTTCGATGTCTGGGTCCGGCAATTGGGGCGGCAGCTTCGGTCCGTTCGAATCGTTGCGCGGCGCATCGGAGGCGGGCGTCGGTCCTTGCGGGCTAGTCATGGTCGAGGTCCTGAGGGTTTTTGGGTACTGCCTTCCACGTTGTCCCAGATGAGCCGTGGATCGAATTGCATGGATGCCATCATCGTCAGAATCACCACCGAACCGAACGCGATCGCGCCCGGTCCGGCCGTGATCACGGCAAGCGACTTGAAGCGGACCAGCGCGACGGTGAGCGTGACGACAAACACGTCGAGCATCGACCAGCGCCCGATCCGCTCGACCATCCGGTAGAGCGTGGTGCGTTGCTCCGGCCGCCAGCGCGAGCGGCGCTGCGCAGTGGCGGTGAGCAGCACGAGCACACTGAGTTTGAGCATCGGCACCATGATGCTGGCGATGAACACGATCACGGCCAACGGCCAGTCACCCGAGGTCCAGAAGTACACGACACCGCTCATGATGGTGTCGTCCTCCGAGCCTAGCAGCGACGACGTATGCATCACCGGCAGCAAATTTGCCGGAATATACAGCAAGGCCGCTGCGATCAGCAGCGCCCAGGTGCGCATCAGGCTGTCGGGGTTGCGCCGGTGCAGCACCGCGCCGCAGCGGCTGCAGTGTTGGGGCGTGACCGAGCGGATGCGCGGCTCCACGCGTCCGCATGCGTGGCAGGAGACCAGACCCGCGCTCTTCGCGGTCACATATTTCATCGTGCGCTCATCCCTGGTGCGGCGCCGGGGGGACAGCCGGCGGCAATGCGGATTGATTCGTGCCCTGGACATCGGGCGACGCGGGCGGCGTATCGAGGGAACTGACGGCAGCCGCTGCGCTATCCGCAGCGGTGCGCGGCAGCGGTTTCTTGCTGCGGTCGTTCATTTCGTCGGCGAGGTCCCACAGCACGCGCGGATCGAACGTGAGGACCACGGCGATCATCAGCGTCAGCACGCCGAACGCAAAGAGCGCCGCTTCGGGAATCACGCGAGCGAGACTCACCATCTTCACGATGGTAATCAGCACGCCAAGCATGAATACTTCGATCATGCCCCACGGCCGCACGAACTGAATGGCGCGCAACACATGATTGAAGGCGACCGGCACGTAACCGGCGCGCAGCGGGATCAGCACATAAAGCAGCGCGACCAGTTCGGTCAGCGGGAACAGGATGGTCGAGCAGAACACCATGACCGCGACGATCTGCATGTCCTCGCCCCATAGCGCGATGAGCGCGCCGAACAGCGTGGTTTGCGAGGTGATGCCGTTGGTTTCGAGTTCGACGATCGGGAAAGCCTGGGCAATGATGAAGGTGATCAGCGCAGCCAGTGTCATCGCACAGATGCTGTCGAGCTTGCGGGAGACACCGCGATAGAGCGTCGCGCCGCAGCGCGGGCAGCGCGCGACCGACCGCCCGACAAGCCGGGGCTTGCTGAACAGCGCATCGCATTCATGGCACGCAATCAGGTTGTTATGTTCCATACGGCAGAAGGGCTAACGACGTGAGGACAGGCGTGCAATGCCGGTTTCGCGGCAGGCCGGAGAAAAAGTGAAACTGTAAGCCTGGAGCAATAGTATCAAACGCGCTTCGCCGCCGGGCCGGCCGTTGGTTCAGGCGCTGTTGTGTGCAGGCGACGTCGGCATCACGACTAGTCTTACATACAATCGACTGATTCTGACACTCTCCGTCCCCAATTGTTCAATACCGTTCGATACGCGGGAAAATTTTCTAACCGGCGGCGATCCCGGCCACCCGCTTCGCATCGGACCAGGCCAAGCCAGCTTCTTCCGCTTGCGGTAGCATGGCGGCCTTGGCGTGTGCCGCAGCCGCCACGCTTTTTATCGAACTGCCGATGCAGCATGGAATAGCAGGGCCGGCTGCGCCGTTATCCTCTCTTAGCTTGCGTTGACCTGTCATGGCACTCAATCCTTCTTTCGGTGGCCGGGAGTCCTACACGCGGACTGCCATCGCCTTTCACTGGCTGATCGCGCTGCTGATCGTATGCGGTTTCGCGCTCGGTTGGGTGATGACCGACATCCCCGGCTTTACGCCCACCAAGCTGCGCTATTTCTCGTGGCATAAATGGATCGGTGTGACGGTGTTCGCGCTCGCCGTGCTGCGCATTCTGTGGCGCGCCACGCACGCGGCCCCGCCGCTGCCGCGCCGCATGCCGGCCTGGCAGCGCGGCGCCGCGCATCTCACGCATCTGCTGCTCTACGTGCTGATGATCGTAATTCCCGCTTCCGGCTATCTGTATAGCTCGGCGGCCAATATACCGGTGGTGTACCTCGGCCTGATTCCGCTGCCGCGTTTGATCGCACCGGACCCGCACCTCAAGGAACTGTTGAAGAACGTGCATATTGCGTTGAATTACACGTTGCTCGTGCTGGTCGCGCTGCACGTCGTGGCGGCGCTCAAGCATCAATGGCTGGACCGCGACGGTCTGTTGTCGCGCATGCTCCCTTTCATCAAATAAGGATAACCATGAAAGTTTCGTTTTATCGCTATATGCTCGCCGCGTTCGCAGCAGCCTCGCTGACCGCGGCCGGCAGCGCGCTCGCGCAAGTCGACGTCGCCAAAAGTTCGGTGACCGCGACGTCAAAGCAGATGAACGTGCCGGTGGAAGGCAAGTTCGGTAAATTTACCGCGCAGGTGAAGTTCGACCCGGCAAAACCGGCCGACGGCAGTGCACAGCTCAGTATCGACGTCGGCAGCTACGACCTCGGCGACGAAAGCTACAACGATCAGGTGCGTGGCAAGGACTGGTTCGACGCAAAGACCTATCCGACTGCCACCTTTGTGTCGAGCGCGATCGCCCCGGCCGGCGGCAATCAGTTCAAGGTCACCGGCAAGCTGACCATCAAGGGTAAATCGCAGACTGTCGTGGTGCCGGTCACGGTCACCCAGCAGGGCGCGACGCAGACGTTCGACGGCTCGCTGCCGATCAAGCGTTCGCAATTCGACATTGGCACCGGCGAATGGAAAGACACCTCGGTGGTCGCCGATGAGGTGGTGATCAAATTTCATATTGTTGCCGCACGCAAGTGAGGTTCGCCGCGCTGGTTGGGCGTAGCCGCTATCCTTCAAGCATTTCAGAAAACGTAAGGAGCCTGAATTGAAAACTTCCCTGTTGATCGCCGTCGGCGCATTGGCCTCATCGTTCTCGCTTGGCGCGTTGGCTGCCGCCGACACCTATCAACTCGACCCGACCCACACCTATCCGAGCTTCGAGGCGGACCACTTCGGCGGCCTCTCGGTATGGCGCGGCAAGTTCACCAAGAGCTCCGGCACGGTCACCCTCGACCGCGCGGCGAAAACCGGTACGGTGGACGTCACGGTCGATCCGGCGTCGGTCGATACCGGCAACAGCAAGCTCGACGAACATCTGAAGACGGATGCATTCTTTGACGTCGCCAAGTATCCGTCGGTGACATACAAGGGCACGGAGATCAGGTTCGACGGCGACAAGCCCGTCGAAGTGATCGGCAACCTGACGATCCGCGGCGTGACCAAGCCGCTGAATCTGAAGATCGAATCCTTCAAGTGCATGCAGCACCCGGTGCTCAAGCGCGAAGTGTGCGGCGTGGAAGCGAGCGCGCATTTCGACCGCAGCCAGTACGGCATGGATTTCGGCGCCAAGTACGGCTTCAGCATGGACACCAAGCTGCATATCCAGTCGGAAGGCATCAAGCAATAAGCGCCTCAACGAGCCTTGCGCCACTCGGTATTCAAGGCGCGTCAGGGTGCGGCCGCTGCGTCGCAACAAAAAGAACCGCTTCGTTCGCATTTGCGATGAAGCGGTTTTTTATTGTCCGGCTGAAGCGCCGGAAGCCTTGTGCGGCGGCCTCGGGTGATTTGCCGCTCGCCTCCGTTTAATTTTTCAGGTACATAGAGCGCTGGTTCCGAACTGGTTGTGCGCGCATCCAGTCGGGCAATACCCGGCGTAAAACTTACGTGAAAAATATTTCGCGCGCATTGGAGATCTTTATGAACACAACGGCAACGGCAAGCCTCGCGCGGAGCCGCCAGAATTCATGGCGCGCGGTGGTGGCCGCCTCGATCGGCAACGCGCTGGAATGGTTTGATCTGGTGGTGTACGGTTTTTTCGCGGTCATCATCGCGAAGCTGTTTTTCCCGGCGGGCAACGACACGGTTTCGTTGCTGCTGACGCTCGGCACCTTCGGCGTGTCGTTCTTCATGCGGCCGCTCGGCGCGATCGTGATCGGTGCTTACGCCGACCGCGCCGGACGCAAGGCGGCGCTCACGCTGTCGATTCTGTTGATGATGTGCGGCACGCTGATCATCGCGGTTCTGCCGACGTATCAAAGCATCGGCATTGCCGCGCCCATCATTCTCGTAATCGCGCGTCTGATGCAAGGTTTTTCGGCGGGCGGCGAGTTCGGCAGCGCCACGGCGTTTCTCGCGGAACACGTACCGGGGCGGCGCGGCTTCTTCGCAAGCTGGCAGGTCGCGAGCCAGGGGCTCACCACGCTGCTCGCAGCCGGCTTCGGCGTGGTGCTGACCGGCAAACTGTCGCCGGAGCAGATGGCCTCGTGGGGGTGGCGTGTGCCGTTCTTCTTTGGTCTTCTGATCGGGCCGGTGGCGTGGTATATCCGGACCAAACTCGACGAAACGCCTGAGTTCCTCGCGGCGGAAACCACCGCCACGCCGCTGCGCGATACCTTCAGCAGCCAGAAGCTGCGCCTCGTGATTGCGATCGGCGTGGTGGTGCTCGGTACGGTGTCGACCTATCTGGTGCTGTTTATGCCAACGTACGGCGTGAAGCAGTTGGGGCTCGCGCCTTCGGTTGCATTCGCGGCAATTGCGCTGACCGGCTTGATCCAGATGGTTTTCTCGCCGCTGATCGGCCATCTGTCGGATCGCCATGGGCGCACCACGATCATGCTGATTTCGGCGCTGCTGCTGCTCATCCTGATCAATCCGGCCTTCGTGTATCTGGTCGCGCATCCGACCTTCGGCACGCTGATCGCGTTGCAGATCGTGTTCGGCTTTCTGATGACCGGCTACTTTGCCGCGCTGCCGGGTTTGCTCTCCGAGATGTTTCCGGTGCAGACGCGCACGACCGGCATGTCGCTGGCCTACAACATCGCCGTGACGATCTTCGGCGGTTTCGGGCCGTTCATCATCGCGTGGCTGATCAGCTTTACGGGCTCGAAGGCCGCGCCAAGCTACTACATGATTTTCGCCGCGGCTATTAGCCTGGCGGCGCTGATGGCGGCGCGCCGCAAGCTTGGGTTTCGCTGAGGCGCACAGGCGGTAAACGTAAAAGGCCGGTTCGAGAGAACCGGCCTTTCTTTTTGCGATCCAGTCAGATGTCTGCCTGCAGCAGAGTCAGACTTGCGCGCCTGCGTTTGGATCGTCCGGATCGACGCGTTCCTTCTTGTCCTTGATCAGGTCTTCGCGCTTCACGCCGAGCCACATGGCGAGCGCCGCCGCGACGAACACCGACGAGTAGATACCGAACAGAATACCGACCGTCAGCGCCAGTGCGAAGTAGTGCAGCGTGGGGCCGCCGAACAGGAACATCGACAGCACCATCATCTGCGTACAGCCGTGGGTGATGATCGTGCGCGACATGGTGCTGGTGATCGCGTGGTTGATCACCTCGATCACGGTCATCTTGCGTTCGCGGCGGAAGGTTTCACGAATCCGGTCGAAGATAACGACCGATTCGTTCACCGAGTAGCCGAGCACGGCGAGCACCGCGGCCAGCACCGAGAGCGAGAACTCCCACTGGAAGAATGCGAAGAAGCCGAGAATGATCACCACGTCGTGCAAGTTCGCGATCACGCCGGCGACCGCGTACTTCCATTCGAAGCGGAACGACAGATAGATCACGATGCCGATCACCACACAGGCCAGCGCCAGCAGGCCGTCGGTCGCGAGTTCCTTGCCGACCTGAGGGCCGACAAACTCGACGCGTTGCAACTGCACCTGCGGGTCCTCGCCCTTCAGCGCGCCCATCACCTGGTCGCTCTGTTGCGCCGACGTGTAGCCCTGCTTGAGCGGCAGACGGATCAGCACGTCACGCGAGGTGCCGAAGTTCTGCACCTGCGCGTCGGGATAGCCCAGCTTGTTGAGCGTGCCGCGTACCGGGTCAAGCGGTGCCGCACCGGGATACTGCACTTCGATGACGGTACCGCCGGTGAATTCCACCGACAGATGCAGCCCGCGATGCAGCAGGAAAAATACAGCGGCGATGAACGTCAGCAGCGAGATTGCGTTGAAGATCAACGCACGCTGCATGAACGGAATGTCTTTGCGGAAACGGAAAAATTCCATGGTCTTGTTCTCCGGGACTCAGCGGGATGAACCCGGTTTCTGCGGCGTATTGGACGCGTTGCGGCGGCGCACAGTCGGCTTGCCGGCACGCGCCTGGGCCGGGGCGGCTTTGGCCTTGGGCTTGGCGCTTGCCGCGGCGACAGCCCGTGCCGTATCGGTCGTGGTGTCGTCGTTGCTGAGGTAAGCCGCGGCGCCGTCGATACCTTCCGGTTGCGGACGCCACACCTGACCGATAGCCAGCGACTTGAGCTTCTTCTTGCCGCCGTACCAGAGATTGACGATACCGCGCGAGAAGAACACCGCCGAGAACATCGACGTCAAGATGCCGATACAGTGAACCATCGCGAAGCCGCGCACCGGGCCGGAGCCGAAGGCGAGCAGCGCGAGGCCGGCGATCAGCGTGGTGACGTTCGAGTCGAGAATCGTCGCCCATGCATGCGCGTAGCCGTTCTGGATCGCCAGTTGCGGCGGCGCGCCGTGGCGCAGTTCTTCGCGCACGCGCTCATTGATCAGCACGTTCGCGTCGATCGCCATACCGAGCGCGAGCGCGATAGCGGCGATACCCGGCAAGGTCAGCGTGGCCTGCAACATGGACAGCACGGCGATCAGCAGCAGCAGGTTGACCGACAGGCCGATCATCGAGATCACGCCGAACAGCATGTAGTACGCGATCATGAAGACAGCGATCGCTACAAAGCCCCAGACCACCGAGTGGAAGCCCTTCTTGATGTTGTCCGCGCCGAGGCTCGGGCCGATCGTGCGTTCTTCGATGATGTCCATCGGCGCGGCGAGCGAACCGGCGCGCAGCAGCAGCGCGAGGTCGGCGGCAGCTTGCGGGTTCGGCTGGCCGGTGATCTGGAAGCGGTCACCCAGTTCAGACTGGATGGTCGCCACGGTCAGCACTTCGCCCTTGCCCTTCTCGAACAGCACCATCGCCATCGGCTTGCCGATGTTGTCGCGCGAGACGCTGCGCACCGCACGGCCACCCGCCGAATCCAGGCGGATGTTGACCGACGGACGTTGATGCTCGTCAAAGCCGGCCGACGCGTCGATGATGCGGTCACCCGTGAAGATGATCTGCTTGCGCAGCAGCACCGGCGTCTGGTTGCCCTGGGTGAACAGCTCGTCGCCCGGCGGCACCGGATCGCCCGGATTCGGATGCGTGTTGACCGGATCGGCGAGGCGCGCTTCAAGCGTTGCCGTGCGGCCGATGATGTCCTTCGCCTTCGCCGTGTCCTGCACGCCCGGCAGTTCGACCACGATACGGTCCGAGCCTTGCTGCTGGATCACCGGCTCGGCCACGCCGAGTTCGTTCACGCGGTTATGCAGCGTGGTGATGTTCTGCTTGAGCGCGGCGTCCTGCACGGCTTTCTGCACCGCCGGCGTGAACGTGCCGACCAGTTGCACACCGCCGTCCGGATTGGTTTGCGAGGCCCACTGGAGTTCGCTGATACCGCGGCTCAGTTGCTTGATGGCCGCGTCCGCCGTCGCCTGGTCGGCGAAATTGATCACCACCGTCTGGTTGACGCGGTTCACGCCGCCGTCGCGGATGTTGTTGTCGCGCAGCATGGTGCGCGCATCCGAGGCGTCGGAATCGAGCTTCTTGTTCAGCGCGCCGGCCATGTCGACCTGCAGCAGGAAGTGCACGCCGCCGCGCAGATCGAGGCCGAGGTACATCGGCAGCGCGTGCAGGGCGGTCAGCCAGCGCGGCGAGGCGCTCTGCAGGTTCAGTGCGACGATGTACTGCGGATCGGTCGGGTCGCTGTTCAGCGATTTTTGCAGCAGGTCCTTCACGCGCAGTTGCGTGTCGGTGTCCAGCAGACGCACGCGAATGTTCGCGTTGGTCGACGAATTGTCGAACGTGACTTCGTCAGGCTTGATCTGATTGGCGGCAAGCGTGGCTTCGACGGCCGACAGCGTGGTCGAGTCGAGTTTGACGGTTGCCTTGCCGCTCGACACCTGCACCGCCGGCGCTTCGCCGAACAGATTGGGCAGCGTGTACACGAGGCCGATGACCAGAGCCACCAGCATCACGGCGTATTTCCAGAGGGGGTAGCGATTCATGAGTGGTCCAACGGGAAGGTTGGCTTGGAAGCGATGCGTCCGGCGATGAGCGCGGGCGGCTCAGCGATGTTCCGCGAGAACCGCCGGCGAGGCCGCGCCGGACGCGAGAGAGCAGGCCTTACAGCGACTTGATCGTGCCCTTCGGGAGAATCGTCGTGACCGACGCTTTTTGCACGGTGATTTCCGTGCCTTCCGAGATTTCGACGCCGACGTAAGCTTCACCCACCTTGGTCACCTTGCCGACGATGCCGCCATTCGTCACCACTTCATCACCCTTGGCCATGGCGGCGAGCATGTTGCGATGCTCCTTCTGGCGCTTCATTTGCGGGCGAATCATGATGAAGTACAGCACGCCGAACATCAGGATCAGCGGCAGGAAGCTCATCAGGTTCGATTCAATGCCACCTGTTGCTGTGCCTTGGGCGAAGGCATTGGAAATGAACGACACGTTGGTCTCTCCGTTATAAATCAAAACGATCAAAAAAATCAGCCGGTTATTCTACCACTGGCCTGACGGGGGTCGGCGCGGCGAATCGGCTTTCCGATCAACCGTTTAAAGCCTTTTCTGCTGCGCTCGAAAGTTAATTGTAAGGTTTTCCGTGCAGCGCCGACGGATTCCGCCGTCAAATTCGTCAGTTGATTTCCATTTGCCGGCTAATCGATGCCGCGCGCGCGGTTCTCGTGGAAGCGCTGACGGAACGGCCCGAACAGTTTTGCGTCGATCGCGTCGCGCATTTCCTGCATCAACTCGAGGTAATAGTGCAGGTTGTGAATCGTGTTCAACTGCGCACCGAGGATTTCCCCTACACGATGCAGATGGTGCAGGTAGCCCCGGGTGAAGTTTCGGCAGGTGTAGCAACCGCATTGCTCGTCGAGCGGACGCAGTGAGTTTTTGTGCGCGGCGTTGCGGATCTTGATGTCGCCGAAGCGGGTGAAGAGCCAGCCGTTGCGTGCGTTGCGGGTCGGCATCACGCAGTCGAACATGTCGACGCCGGCGGCCACGCCCGCCACCAGGTCTTCCGGCGTGCCGACGCCCATCAGGTAATGTGGCTTGTCGGCCGGCAGCTTCGGGCCGATATGGTTCAGCACGCGCATCATGTCTTCTTTCGGTTCGCCGACCGACAGGCCGCCGATCGCGAGGCCGTGGAAATCCATCTCCGCGAGACCCGCCAGCGATTCGTCGCGCAGATCTTCGAACATGCCGCCCTGGACGATGCCAAACAGCGCATTCGGATTGCCGAGGCGGTTGAATTCATTGATCGAGCGTTTGGCCCAGCGCATCGACATACGCATCGAATCGGCGGCTTCCTGGTGCGAAGTCGGCACGTTGTTGGTCGCGTACGGCGTGCATTCGTCGAACTGCATGACGATGTCCGAGTTCAGCACCTTCTGGATCTGCATCGACACTTCCGGCGACAGGAACAGCTTGTCGCCGTTGATCGGCGACGCGAACGTGACGCCATCTTCGGTGATCTTGCGTAGATCGCCGAGCGAAAACACCTGGAAACCGCCCGAGTCGGTCAGGATCGGTTTCTTCCATCCCATGAAGCCGTGCAGGCCGCCGTGCGCCTCGATCGTTTCCAGGCCCGGGCGCAGCCACAGGTGGAACGTATTGCCGAGGATAATCTGCGCGTGCATTTCTTCGAGCTCGCGCGGCTGGACCGCCTTCACCGTGCCGTAGGTGCCGACCGGCATGAAGATCGGCGTTTCGACCACGCCGTGATTCAGCGTGACGCGGCCGCGCCGCGCCTGGCCGTCGGTGCCGAGCAGTTCGAATTTGAGGCCGTTTTCAGGGCGCTCGCCGTGGCTCGCGCAGGTATTGCAGGTACCGCTCGTATCGTGGGTATGACCGTCGGTCATGGGCTAACTCCTGTGCTACCGGAAAACAGTCCGGCGCAAATGTTAATCGCCGCCGGAAAGTCTCGCGGCGGCTTGGGGATGACAAAAACTTTGAAGCGGCGTGCCGGATGTCAGGCGTCGCGGCGCGTCAGCAGCATCGCGTCGCCATAGCTGAAAAAGCGGTAGCGCTGTTCGATCGCATGGCGGTAGGCCTCGCGAATTGTATCGACGCCCGCGAATGCCGACACCAGCATCAGCAGCGTCGATTTCGGCAAATGGAAATTCGTCACCAGGCGGTCGACCACGCGGAATCGATAACCGGGTGTGATGAAAATATCGGTTTCCGTGCTGGCCGCGCCGAGTGGGCGGCCGGCCGCTTCCGCGTCGCGCGCGGCGGCTTCGAGCGCGCGCATCGACGTCGTGCCCACCGCGATCACGCGGTTGCCGCGCGCACGCGTCGCCGCGATCTTGTCGGCGAGCGATTGCGGCAGGTGATACCACTCGCTGTGCATCTTGTGTTCGGCGATATTTTCGACCCGCACCGGCTGGAAGGTGCCGGCGCCGACGTGCAGCGTGAGGGTTGCGCGCTCCACGCCGCGGGCGTCGAGCCGCGCGAGCAGCGCGTCGTCGAAATGCAGGCCGGCGGTCGGCGCGGCCACCGCGCCGGGATTCTGCGCGAACACCGTCTGGTAACGCGTTTCGTCGGTCGAGTCGGGGTCGTGCTCGATGTACGGCGGCAGCGGCAGGCGGCCGAATTGCTCGATCAGCGTCAGGCAGTCGTCCGGGAAATGCAGCGTGTAGAACGGCTCGACGCGCTCGCCGACCGTTACGTCGAACGCATCGGCCAGACGGATCGTGGTGCCCGGCTGCGGGCTCTTGCTCGCGCGAATTTGCGCGAGGGCGGTGCGCTCGCCGGTCAGGCGCTCTACCAGTACTTCGATCTTGCCGCCACTGGCCTTCTGGCCGAGGAAACGCGCCTTCAGGACCTTGGTATCGTTGAAGACCAGCAGATCGCCGGGCGCGATGCACTCGGGTAGTTCGGCAAAGCCGCGGTCCGTGAGACGCGCGGGGCTCACCGTGTTGTCCACTTCGAGCAGACGGCTGGCGCTGCGCTCAGGCAGCGCGACTTGCGCGATCAGCTCGGGTGGCAGATCGAAATCGAAATCGGAAAGCGTAAACATGCGGACGACTGGAAGCGAATTGAGACTGAATTGAGCCGAAGCCGGAGCCGGGCGGCTATGATTGCGGGACGCCGGAGCGGCCCGCGAGCCCGCGCGCTGCCTGGCGCCAACACCTTTGACAGCCGATATTGTACTTGCGAAGCAACCCATGCCTTTGTCCGAACGCCGATTGCCTTCCGCCACCGACGAAGTGAGCGCCGAGCCCAAGCGCCGCGGCGCGCGGGGCAAAGCGGCGGCGGGCTCGAACGACATCGGCGCGGGCGCCGCGCCGCCGAGCGAACCGGCCGCGCGCGAAGCTGAGCCGGTCAATCCCTTCGGCGACAAGCCCGCAGGCAAAACCGCCGCCGGGCCGGCGGCCAAGGCGGGCGCCAAACCCGCAGCCAAACCCGCCGACAAGCTCGCCAAACTGGGCCTTACGCGCGACATCGACCTCGTCCTGCATTTGCCGATGCGCTACGAAGACGAGACTTCGCTGACGCCGATCGGGCACCTGCTGCCCGGTGGCATTGCGCAGACAGAAGGCGTGGTGTTCGACAACGAGATTGCCTATCGCCCGCGTCGCCAGTTGCTGGTGAAACTGCGCGACGACGCCGGCGACGAACTCGTGCTGCGCTTTCTGAATTTCTACGGCTCGCAGGTCAAGCAGATGGCGATCGGCGCGCGGTTGCGGGTGCGCGGCGATGTGCGCGGCGGTTTCTTCGGCATGGAGATGGTGCATCCCGCGGTGCGCGTGGTCGACGAAGACACGCCGCTGCCGCAGGCGTTGACGCCGGTTTATCCAAGCACCGCGGGCGTGACACAGGCATATCTGCGCAAGTCGATCGACAACGCGTTGTCGCGCACGTCCTTGCCGGAATTGCTGCCCGAGCCGATCGCGCGAACTTATATGCAGCCGCTCGGCGTGCCGACGCTGATGGACGCGGTGCGCACGCTGCATCATCCGGGCGTGCAGTCCGACGAGACCGCGTTGATCGACGGCACGCATCCGGCATGGGTGCGGATCAAGTTCGAGGAACTGCTCGCGCAGCAGATGTCGTTGAAGCGCGCGCATGACGAGCGTCGCACGCGGGCGGCGCCGGCCATGCCGCGCCGCAAGCTGGGCGACGAAACGGCGCTCGTGGCGCGTTTGCTGAAGGCATTGCCGTTCTCGCTGACGAAGGCGCAGGAGCGCGTGGGCGGCGAGATCGCGCTCGATCTGACCCAGCCTCATCCGATGCAGCGGCTGCTGCAGGGGGATGTCGGCAGTGGCAAGACGATCGTGGCCGCGCTGGCCGCCGCTCAAGCGATCGACGCCGGTTACCAGGCCGCGCTGATGGCGCCCACGGAAATCCTCGCCGAACAGCACGCGCGCAAATTGCGTGGCTGGCTGGAGCCGCTGGGCGTGAGCGTCGCGTGGCTGGCTGGCAGTCTGAAAACCAAAGAGAAGCGCGCCGCGATCGAAGCGGCGGCGCTCGGCACGGCGCAACTCGTGATCGGCACGCACGCGATTATTCAGGATGCGGTCGAGTTCGCGCGGCTGGGCTTGGTCATCGTCGACGAACAGCATCGCTTCGGCGTGGCGCAACGCCTCGCGTTGCGCGCCAAGGCGCAGAACGCCGCCGACGGCGCGCACGATTTCCAACCGCATCAACTGATGATGTCCGCGACGCCGATTCCGCGCACGCTGGCAATGACCTATTACGCCGACCTCGACGTTTCGACCATCGACGAACTGCCACCCGGGCGCACGCCGATTCTGACCAAGCTGGTCTCCGACGCGCGGCGCGAAGAGGTGATCGGCCGCGTGCGCGAGGCCGCGCTGACGGGTCGGCAAGTGTATTGGGTGTGTCCGCTGATCGAGGAAAGCGAGACCTTGCAGTTGCAAACCGCGGTGGAGACCTACGAGACGCTGGTGGCCGCGTTGCCCGAACTGAAGGTCGGGCTGGTGCACGGCCGCCTTGCGCCGGCGGAGAAGGCCGCGGTGATGGATGCGTTCACGCGCAACGAGGTGCAGTTGCTGGTGGCGACCACGGTGATCGAGGTGGGGGTCGACGTGCCAAATGCGTCGCTGATGGTGATCGAGCATGCCGAGCGCTTCGGCCTCGCGCAATTGCACCAGTTGCGCGGACGGGTAGGGCGCGGCAGCGCGGCATCGGTTTGCGTGCTGCTCTATACGGGGCCATTGTCGATGACGGCGCGAGCGCGCTTGCAGACCATGCGGGAGACGACCGACGGGTTCGAAATCGCCCGGCGTGACCTGGAGATTCGCGGTCCGGGGGAATTTCTCGGTGCCCGGCAGTCGGGCGCGGCCATGTTGAGGTTCGCTGATCTGCAGAACGATCAGTGGCTCATCGAGCCGGCGAGAGAAGCCGCCGCGGCTTTGCTCGAGAAGTATCCCGATGTGGTTTTGCAGCACCTGGCCCGCTGGCTCGGAGCTCGCGAGCAATATCTGAAGGCATGAAAAGGGCCTTTTGATACCGGACAAACCCGTCCGCCTGACGCCGGAAGGACCAAAAAGTTGGCGAACCGACCCTATAGGTGTATAACTAGAACCTATCGAACTATCCGCACTGATTGGTCCCCCAATGACGCTCACCGAATTGAAATACATCGTCGCGGTTGCCCGCGAGCGGCACTTCGGCCGGGCCGCCGAAGCGTGTTTCGTCAGCCAGCCGACTCTGTCGGTGGCCATCAAAAAGCTCGAAGACGAACTCAACGTGCAGATTTTCGAGCGCGGCACCAGCGAAGTGAGTGTCACGCCGATCGGCGAACAGATCGTCACGCAAGCTCAGCGCGTTCTTGAACAAACGCTTGCCATCAAAGAAATCGCGAAACAGGGGAAAGACCCGCTGGTCGGACCGCTGCGGCTGGGCGTGATCTATACGATCGGGCCGTATCTGCTGCCTACCCTCGTCAAGCAGATGATCAAGCGCGTTCCGCAGATGCCGCTGATGCTGCAGGAAAATTACACGGTCAAGCTGATCGAACTGCTCAAGCAGGGCGAAATCGACGTCGCCATCATGGCGCTGCCGTTCGCGGAAACGGGTCTGATGCTGCGGCCCCTCTATGACGAACCGTTCGTCGTCGCGCTGCCGTCCGGTCATGCGTGGGAAAACCGCCCGCGGATCGATGCCGAGGATCTCAAGCAGGAAACCATGCTGCTGCTCGGCAGCGGCCACTGCTTCCGCGACCACGTACTGGGCGTGTGTCCGGAACTGATGCGTTTCTCGCAGAACGCAGACGGCATCCAGAAGACCTTCGAAGGGTCGTCGCTGGAAACCATCCGTCATATGGTGGCAAGCGGCGTCGGTATAACCGTGTTGCCGCGCATGTCGGTGACTGAGGTCAAGCCGCACGCCGGCGGCATCGACGCAGGCTTGCTCAGCTATGTCGCCTTCGACGAACCGGTGCCGGATCGCCGCGTCGTGCTCGCCTGGCGCAAGAGTTTCACGCGGATGCCCGCGATCGAAGCGATCTGCGACGCCATCAACGCCTGCGATCTGGCGGGTGTCAAAAAGCTCGATCTGCCTGTCGCCGTCAACTAGGCGGCACGACGTACCCTGGCCGGCCGCCGTGCACCGCCGTGAGCGGCCAGCCGCCTTGGTGCCGATAGCTGCCGTCCCTATCGAATAGATAAAATTAATCAAACACGATAATTCGATAGCATTGATATAGTGTCCTCCATGGATCGCCGATCCCCAAGACCCGGAGGAAATCATGACGCAGTCGAACCCGCAGCAAGTCCAAGCCGTCGCCGCTCAATCCACTCGCGTGACCAACGGCAGCTTCGCCGCATCGGTGCGGGGTTTGCGCACGGTTGCGCTGTCCTTGCTGGTCGACCGGGCCCTGTCAGCTTGAGCCGCTTGATTCGCTTGAGCCGTCGTTAGCGCGCCGCACCACCTCCCGCATTCTGTTTCCGATAAAAGCCACACAGGAGTTCCCCATGTCCGAACGTAAGCTCACCAATGCAGCCGGCGCACCCATCGCCGACAACCAGAATTCGATGACCGCCGGCGCGCGGGGTCCGGTCGTCCTGCAAGACGTGTGGTTGCTCGAAAAACTCGCTCACTTCGATCGCGAAGTGATTCCGGAACGCCGCGTTCATGCCAAGGGTTCCGGCGCATTCGGCACGCTGAAGGTCACGCACGATATCTCGCGTTACACGAAGGCCAAGGTGTTTGCGCAGGTCGGCAAGGACACACCGCTCTTCATGCGTTTTTCGACGGTGGCGGGTGAGCGCGGCGCCGCCGACGCGGAACGCGACGTGCGCGGTTTCTCGATCAAGTTCTACACCGAAGAAGGCAACTGGGACGTGGTCGGCAACAACACGCCGGTGTTTTTCATCCGCGATCCGTTGAAGTTCCCGGACTTCATTCACACGCAAAAACGCGACCCTTACACCAACATGCGCAGCAATGTTGCGGCGTGGGATTTCTGGTCGCGTCATCCGGAGTCGTTGCATCAGGTCACCATTCTGATGAGCGATCGTGGCATTCCGAAGAACTACCGGCAGATGCACGGCTTCGGTTCGCATACGTATTCGTTCATCAACGCGAACAACGAGCGTTTCTGGGTGAAGTTCCACTTCAAGTCGATGCAGGGCGTCGAGAACTTTACCGACGCCGAAGCGGCGCAAGTGGTTGCACGGAATCGTGAAAGCGCGCAACAGGATTTGCTCACGAGCATTGATGCCGGCAATTTCCCGAAATGGCGTTTTGCGATTCAGGTGATGCCGGAAGCGGAAGCGGCGAGCTATCGCTTCAACCCGTTCGACATCACGAAGGTGTGGTCGCAGAAGGACTACCCGTTGATCGATGTCGGCACGATCGAGTTGAACCGCAACGCGGCGAACTACTTCTCGGACGTCGAACAGGCCGCGTTCACGCCGGCCAATGTAGTGCCGGGTATCGGCTTCTCGCCGGACCGTCTGTTGCAGGGTCGTTTGTTCTCGTATGGCGATACGCAGCGCTATCGCCTCGGCGTCAATCACCATCAGATTCCGGTGAATGCGCCGCGCTGCCCGGTTCACCATTCGTTCCATCGCGACGGCGCGATGCGCACGGACGGCAATCTCGGCGGCAACGTGAACTACGAACCGAATCGCTTCGGCGATTTCGCGCAGGACGGCAACGCGTCGGAGCCGCCGCTCGCAGCGGGTACGGTGGATCGTTATGACCATCGCGCGGACGACGACTACTACACGCAGCCGGGTATGTTGTTTGCCCTGTTCGACGAAGCGCAACGTCAGCGCTTGTTCGGCAATATCGCACGTCATATCAACGGTGTGCCGCACGAGATCGTCGCGCGTCAGATCGAGCATTTCCGCCGCGCCGATCCGGCATACGCAGAAGGCGTGATCGCCGCGCTGGCCGAACTCGCCGAAAGTAGCAAGAAGTAAGCAGTTGACTTGAATTGAGTTGATGCAGCAGGGTGGGGCGCAGCGGCGCCCCACCGGTAATGATGTGAATCGAAGGAGCACGATCATGATCCAGATGATGATGTCCACTATCGGCGGTGTGCCCTCAGAACGCGCGGCGCAGCAGCGGCAAGCCTTGATGCTGCGCAAGTCGGTGGGATTCGCGATCGTCTTGAGCGGCTGGACAGTGATCGTTGCGCAGGCGCTGCAACACACGCTGGGTGCGTGATTGCACGTAATTGCATGTGATCGGGCACGAGCCGGCGGGTGCGGCAAGCGACCACGCGTCACACGAACGCATTTGCTTTCTAAGATAAACTGGCGGGCGTTCGCGGTGCCGGGTTTGCGGGTTTGCCAATCGCGCACCGTCACATTGCCGATCGGTTCGTATCACTCTTCAAAGGAGTCATCATGGCCAAGAAAGAAGCTGTACAGCACGTCAATATCGGGATCAGCGACAAGGATCGCAAGAAGATTGCAGAAGGCTTGTCGCGACTGCTCGCCGACACCTACACGCTGTATCTCAAGACTCACAATTTCCACTGGAACGTGACGGGTCCGATGTTCAACACGCTGCACCTGATGTTCGAAACGCAATACAACGAGCTGGCGCTGGCGGTCGATTCGATCGCGGAACGGATTCGCGCACTGGGCGTGCATGCGCCGGGCAGCTACAAGGAATTCGCGAAGCTCTCGTCGATTCCGGAAGCGGACGGTGTGCCGCCCGCGGAAGAAATGATTCGTCAACTGGTGGAAGGTCAGGAAGCCGTGGTGCGCACCGCGCGCGCGATTTTCCCGTCGACGGAAGCGGCTAACGACGAACCGACCGCCGATTTGCTCACGCAACGCATGCAAACGCACGAAAAGACCGCGTGGATGCTGCGCTCGATGCTGGCGTAAGAGACTCGAACGGCGCCCGGAACAGAACGGGCACCGGTGAAACGGAAAGGCCCCGCACACGCGGGGCCTTTTTCTTTACGCGAAGTCTGGCGGCTTATCCGAACAGAAGCCGCATGTGATAGCGCAATTGCACACTCAGTACGAGTAGCCCATTTTCATCGTCGGAGCCGCAGGCTGTTGCACTCCGTAGTTCGCGAGCTTGTCCGCCAGGTAGCGCGCATTCGCTTCCTGCTGCGCGAAGTATTCCGCGTCGCGTTGAGCCTGCTGGTCGGCACGCGCCTGCTCGTTAGCCTTGAGCCAGGCAGCTTGCGCGGCCAGTTCGGCTTCATGGCTGGCCGGGTTAAAGGCCGCTTCTGCGCGGGCTTTATCGTCCGCTGCGAGACGCGCTGCTTCTTCGCGGGCCTTCTGCTCGGCGGCGATCCGGGCCTCTTCAGCGCGGGCCTTTTCTTCGGCACGGGCTCTCGCTTCTGCTTCAGCGCGGGCCTGCTCGTCGGCTTGCGACGGCTCGGTCGGGGTGGGTGCCACAGCGGCGCCACCCGGCTTTGGCGCGTTCGTGAAAACAGTGTTCAATTCCTGGAGCTTGCGCGCGTTGCTCCAGCCATCCATCTTGTCGGTGCCGCGCATGGACGCCGTCATCGCTACGAGGTCGCGCATCGAGCGGCGGTCGGACATGAAGCTGTTCAACTCGTTCGCCGGGTTCGTCCAAACCGTGTACATGACCTCGCCGCTGGCCGACGCGCCTGCCTCGTTCTTCAGCTTGCCACCGAACAGTTCAACGGCCAGGCCACCCTTGCCGGCCTGAATCACGCCCGCGTTGTTCACGCCAAGGCCGCGCTCCGAACCTTCGAGCATGATCTTGTTCGCGTACATGCCGCCCAGCGCCGACACGTCGAGCGCGACTTGCGGCGCGTTGGCCACGTCGCGCACGAGTTTGCCCTGGAAGTTGCCGTTGGCGTCGCCGTCAAACGAGCTGCCGGTGATCGAATCGATCTTCCAGCCCTTCACGATCGCGTTGATCTTCGTGGCGCGCGACAACAGGTTCAACTGACCCGCACCGGCGTCCATGCCGTCGCCGTCGATTTCGAGCATGGCGGGTGTGGCGCGCGAGGTGTCGACTTCGAGCGCGAGCGGGCTGTCCGCACGCGCGGCGAAGCGCGCGGCGGCGAGCGTGACCATCGGGGCATTGATGGTGTTACAGCCGTTGCACGAAATGCCCGCCGCGTTGGCGATCAGCAGGTGCGCGGGCACGCCGGCCACTTCCATCGGGCCGTTGATTTTCGACGCTTGTGCCGAATTGATGTCTGCCACGATCACGCTCGCCTGCCTGCCTTTCAGGTTGCCATTCTCCTTCAACGCGCCGACCAGCTGACTACGGCCGTCGGCCAGCATGTTGTTGAACACGACGCCGTTTTTGTCGACGTCGAAGTTGCTGAACGTGTTGCGCGAAATTCCGGCTGCGTTGGCCGCGTTAATGTTGACGACCGGCGTGGCGCCCACGTTGCTCACCTGCGTGCCGCCGCTGCCGGTCACGCCGCCGGCATAGGCGCTGGTGCCCGCCAGCGCGACGGCGGTCATGGCGGCCAGCGCGAGTACGTTGCATTGGAATTGCTTCATTGAGATTCCCTTTTTGCTTAGAAAGAAGTGGTCAGCTTGACGTTGACCACAATAGGATCGGCCTTGAGTTGCGCCGGAAAGCGCAACGGCGTGCCGACGGAAACCGATCCAGCGACGTTTCTGTATGCCGTCGAAGCCGCTAGCGCCGCGCCGAGCACGGTCCCGCCGGATAACGGCTCGCCGGCTACCGGCACGACACGGCCGGCGTCGACGGCTGCGCTGAGCGTCACCCGGCCGGCCCACGACGGCGCCGGTGCACGCCAGTCGATCTGGTTGCGCCAATAGGCGCCGGTGTTGCCGTACAGATAGCGATCGCGAAAGCCGCGTACCGATGCATCGCTGCCGACCGTGACGCGCTCGCTGCCGTACAGCGCATCCGGCGACCATTGCCCGTACGCCGACGATAGAAACGCGACGCGCGGCGTGAGCGCCTTGTAGAAACTTGCGCTGACGGCGGCCTTGCGAAAGTGCGCATTGGGGCCGCTTGCGTCGGCGAGATTGGTGCTGCCTGGAGCGAGACCCTGGGTGAAGACCGGAGCGGCGGTGAAATAGCTGTCACTGCCAACGCGCGTCGCATAGCTGATGCCGAGCTGCGCTGCGCTTTGCCGTTCACTGCTGTTCTGCAGTGCGAACTCGTCCAGATAGACGTCGCCTCTATAGTGGGATAGCGAAGCGAACACATCGGTTTTGCTGCGGGCGTTGCGCTGTACGGTGCGCGATGCGGTGAGCCGGTGCTGGATGCTGCTGCCGTGGTAATTCAACGCGAGGCCATAGAATTCGAGCGGGATCGCGTAGTTGCCACCCGAGGCCGAGTAGCTGAAGGTCCAGTAACCGACCGGCAATGACGCGTTGACGCCGAAGTTGCGGCGAAAGCGGTCGGCGTGGATCGGCGCGGTGGTGTCGGCGGAAAACTGGATCTGCTCGCCGAAGCCGAGCGGGTTGTTCAACGTGAGCGCTGCGGCGATTTCATTGCGGCCGGTGTTTTCGGCGCCGTTATTGTCCGCGGAAAGCGAAATGCCGACGTTCGGTGCGGCGCTGCCGGTCAACACGACGTCCGAATAGCCTTCGAGCGGCGCGGGGCGGATCGCGACTTTCACGCCGGTGGGCGCGACCCGTTCGATCTGCTCGACGCCCTGCTCGATGTTGCGCAGACTGAGTACGTCGCCGGGCGAACCAGGAAACGAAAGCCGCGCGGCCTGATCGCCGGTGTAGTCGTTGCCGGCGAAATAGATGCGGCCGAGTTTGCCTTCCACCGCCTCCACGACCAGCACCGCGCCGTCCAGGTTCTGGCGAGGCAATTCGGCGTGGCTGGTGATGTAGCCGTGCTCGACATACCAGTCGTTCACCTCGTCGAGCAGGCGGTCGAGATCGGCCTGTTGCAGGCAACGGCCCGAATAGTTCGCGTGAATCCGCAGTTTGACGGACCTCGGCAGCGTGTCCGCACCATGGAACGTGACGTCCGCGACGTCGACGCAACGCGCCGCATCGACATTCAGTCTCGTCGCCGCCGATTGCCTGTGACGCGGCGCCGAAGCTGCAGCTGGTTGTTGCTTGCCGAGCTCTTCGCGCTGAGTGCGTGCGTTGTCCAGCAGACGTTGTTGCTGCTGCTCATGCAGCGTGCGGTCGATCGGATTCGCGATGACCGGTTCGAGCGCGAGTGCGGGCGTGGCGACGGTGGCGAGCAACGCTCCGGCATAGACCAGCGCGGGTAGCGGTGCGCCGGGTGTCGTGAAATTTTCACTGTCTAAAAGCGCGCGATATTTTTCCGTCGCGCAATGCGCGGCTTTTTCTGAGATGGAGTTAAATTTCATGTTCGTCGTAACGTGCGCTTCGTGATTCGTGCAAAGGCTTTCAATACGTGCACAAAGTTGCGCAGTCGGGACGAGAATGTAATCTCCGTGTAAACTATCTAAATAGGACTACTCCTAATCTGGCGTCGCTTCCGTAACTTTCGGGACAGGTCTTGCGCCTGGTTCTGCCGGTCGACAGTCCGGCAACAAAAACAACTGAATGAACGGAAAAAGTGCTTGAGAACACCGGCACTCCCTCTAAGCGCGGCTCGGGCTGCCTGCTAGCCGGTTCGTCCGCCGCCCGCATCCCGTAAAATAACGGCACCGTCCGCACTTCACGAATCCACCCATGTTCGCCCGACTTCCCCTGTATCTGCGCCTCGTGCGCATGGACAAGCCGATCGGCAGCCTGCTGCTGCTGTGGCCGACGCTCAATGCGCTGTGGATTGCGTCCGACGGCCACCCTTCCTGGCCGTTGCTGGTGATCTTCACGGTGGGTACGGTGCTGATGCGCTCGGCGGGCTGTGCGATCAACGACTACGCGGATCGCGACTTCGACCGCTATGTGAAGCGCACGGAAAACCGTCCGATCACGTCGGGCAAGATCAAGGCATGGGAGGCGGTGGCGCTGGCGGCCGGTTTGTCGCTGCTGGCGTTTCTGCTGATCCTGCCGCTCAATACGCTGACCAAGGAGCTATCGGTGGCGGCATTGTTCGTTGCCGGTTCGTATCCGTTCACAAAGCGTTTCTTCGCGATTCCGCAGGCGTACCTGGGCATTGCGTTCGGCTTCGGGATTCCGATGGCGTTTGCCGCGATTCAGGACCATGTGCCGATGCTCGCGTGGGTCATGCTGCTGGCCAACATATTCTGGTCGGTTGCGTACGACACGGAATACGCGATGGTCGATCGCGACGACGACATCAAGATCGGCATCCGCACCTCGGCGCTGACCTTCGGCCGCTTCGACGTGGCGGCGATCATGCTGTGCTACGCGGCCACGTTGGGCATTTACGTCGGCATCGGCGTAGTGCTCGGCTTCGGCATGTTGTATTGGCTGGGCTGGGCAGCGGCGGTGGGCTGCGCGATCTATCACTACAAGTTGATCCGCAATCGCGAGCGGATGGCGTGCTTCGCGGCGTTCCGTCATAACAACTGGTTGGGCGGCGCGTTGTTTGTCGGCATTGCCGCGCATTACGCGGCTGCTTCGTTTTAATTCTTCCGCGCCAGCCAACCCGCAAAACTTGAACCGCGCTTACTGCTTGCCGAACTCGTCGCCCATTTCCTTGGCGCGTGCATTGGCGGCGAGTGCGCCGCGGACGATTGCGTCCTTGATTCCGCTGGCATCGAACGACGTCAGCGCGGCCGCGGTGGTACCGCCCTTCGACGTCACACGTTCGCGCAACAGGCTCGGCGGTTCGTCCGAGTTCGCGGCCAATTGTGCCGCGCCGGTGAAGGTCGCGACCGCCAGCGCGCGGCCTTGCGCTTCATCCATGCCGAGTTGGCGCGCGGCTTCCTGCAACGCTTCGATGAAATAAAACACGTAAGCGGGACCGCTGCCCGAGATCGCGGTGACGGCGTCGATCTTCGCCTCGTCGTCGAACCAGACGGTCTCGCCGACCGCGCCCAGCACCTGCGACGCAAGCGCGCGGCCGGTTTCGTCCACGCTGCCGGTCGCGACGAGGCCCGTTACGCCCATGCCGATCAGCGCCGGCGTATTCGGCATCACGCGCACGATGCGGGCATGGCCGTTCAGCCAGCGCGACATGTCATCCATGCGAATGCCCGCGACGATGCTGATGACCAGTTGCGACGCCTGCAGATGCGGCGCCAGCGACCCGGCGACGCTCTTCAGAATCTGCGGCTTCACCGCCAGCACGACGGCGTCGTACGGGGCGAGCGCGGCGTCCGCGGCGGCGCCGGTCTTGATGCCGAACTGCTGCTCGTTGCGCTTGCGCGCCTCTTCGTTGGGATCGATCGCGTACAGGTCAGCGGGCGCGACGCCGCGCTTGATCAGGCCGCCGATCAACGCCGCCGCCATGTTGCCACCACCGATAAAAGCAATTTTCATGATGTTCCGGGAGAAGTTCCGTGTGAGGCCGCCAAGGGCCGAAACGGTCAGTTGGAGTAATCTCGTGCGCCGAAAATCGCGGTGCCGACACGCACGATCGTCGCGCCTTCCAGCACGGCGGCTTCGAGGTCGCTCGACATGCCCATGGACAGCGTATCGAGTTCAAGGCCGTCATTTTGCAGGCGTTCGAACAACTCGCGTAGCTGCCGATGCGGCACGCGCTGTTCTTCGATGCCACCGGCCGGTTCGGGAATCGCCATCAGGCCGCGTAGCCTCAGCTTCGGCAGCGCGGCGATGGTCTGGGCGACTTCCACCGCCTCGGGAATGCTCACGCCGCTTTTGGACGCTTCGCCGCTGATGTTGACCTGCAGGCAGACGTTCAACGGCGGCAGGTTGTCCGGACGCTGCTCCGACAGCCGCTGCGCGATCTTCAGACGGTCGACCGAATGTACCCAGTCAAAATTCTCGGCAACCGGCCGTGTCTTGTTCGATTGCAATGGTCCGATGAAATGCCATTCGAGCGCGCTGCGCAGATCGGCCAGCGTTTCGATCTTGGAGAGCGATTCCTGCACATAGTTTTCACCGAACGCGCGCTGACCGGCTGCGTAGGCGGCGCGCACGTCTTCGGCGGGAAACGTCTTCGAGACCGCGAGCAGGGTGATCGAATGCGGATCGCGTCCGGCGACTTGCGCCGCGAGGGCGATGCGCTGCCGCACCGCTTCGAGGTTGTGGATCAGATCTGGCATGGGATGGAACCGGAAGTCCAGCGAAAGACAATGGTCGAATTATACGGACGCCGCACTTCGCGATCGGAATCGATCGCTTCAGGTGGACAACATATGCTCCACCAGTTCGATCCAGTGCGCGACCGGCGTGGACGTACCGCTTTGCAGATGCGCGATGCAGCCGACGTTCGCCGATACGATCACCTGCGGCTCCTGGGCCTGCAGCCGCTCGAGCTTCTGATCGCGCAGTGCGTACGAGAGCCTGGGCTGCGTCAGCGAATAAGTGCCGGCCGAGCCGCAGCAGAGATGGCTGTCGGCGGGCAGGCGCACTTCCACGCCGAGCGCCGCCAGCAGATGTTCGACCTTGCCGCGCACCTGCTGACCATGCTGCAACGTGCACGGCGGATGGAACGCCACCGTATGGATCGCGCGGCGGCGCGTCACGGCGGCGAGCGCTTCTTCGAACTCCGGCAGGATTTCCGCGATGTCGCGCGTCAATTCGGTCACGCGGCGCGCTTTTTCCGCATACGCGGGATCGTTGCGCAGCAGATGCGCGTATTCCTTGACTGTCGCGCCGCAGCCGGACGCGTTCATGACGATCGCTTCGACACCTTGCTCGATATAGGGCCACCATGCGTCGATGTTGGCGCGCAGGTCGTCGAGCGCTTCGTCGGTGTAGCCCAGGTGAAGCCGGATCGCGCCACAACAGCCTGCTTCCGGCGCGATCAGCGTTTCCACGCCCAGGGCGTCGAGCACACGCGCGGTGGCGATGTTGACGTTCGGCATCATCGATGGTTGCACGCAGCCGGCGAGCATCAGCATCTTGCGCGGATGTTGCGCGGTCGGCCATTCGAGCGGACGCTGCCGGGCGGGCACCTTGTCGCGCAGTTTTTTGGGCAGGAGCGCGCGCACATGCTGACCGAGGCGCATGGTCGGCGTGAACAGCGCGCTGTTCGGCACGAAGCTCGCGAGCAGCCGGCGCACCATCCGCTGACCGAGCGGACGCGTGACTTTTTCCTCGGTGATCTTGCGGCCGATCTCGACCAGCCTGCCGTATTGCACGCCGGACGGGCAGGTCGTTTCGCAGTTGCGGCAGGTGAGGCAGCGATCCAGGTGGACCTGGGTGCTGCGCGTGACCGCCGCGCCTTCCACCATCTGCTTGATCAGATAGATGCGCCCGCGCGGGCCATCGAGTTCGTCGCCGAGTATCTGGTAGGTCGGGCAGGTCGCCGTGCAGAAACCGCAATGCACGCAATTGCGCAGAATGGCGTCGGCCTCGTCGCCATCGGGCGTGTTGCGAATGAAGTCCGCGAGGTTGGTTTGCATCGCGTGGCTCAGAAGTCGGGGTAGAGACGGCCGCGATTGAAAATGCGGGCTGGGTCGAAGGCGGTTTTCAGGCCGCGATGGATTTTCATCAGCGGCGCGGGCAGCGGCGTGAACACCCCGGCGCCGCGGTCGTAGCCGTGGCCGGTACGGAAGATGGTGGCATGGCCGCCAGCCTGTTTGGCGCTGATACGCACGGTCTGTGCGTCGGTATCGGTGATCCACCAGCGTTGGCTGCCGCCCCATTCCATCAGTTGCGCGCCGGGCAGTTGCAGCGGCTCGGTGATCGACGGCAGGGCGAGGCGCCATAGCGCGGCTTTCGGCGGGATAGCCGCGAAGAACGAGTCGGTCTGTTCACGCAGGCCGGCCCAGAAACGCTCCGCTTCGACCGCGTCTACGACTTCGCCGCCAAGCGCCGTGCGCGCGGCCTTGACCGCAGCTTCCGCGCCGGCCATCCGCACGGCCAGCGTGCCGTGACGCCATGCGCTCGCGGTAATCGGCAGTGGGCGGCCGCCCCATTCGTTCAGCTTGCGGACCGCGTCTGTGCCGTTCATATCGAATTTGAGCGTGGTTTCGGCTTGCGGCACCGGCAGTACCTTGACCGACAACTCGAGGATCAGCCCAAGTGTGCCGAGTGAACCCGCCATCAAACGGGAGACGTCGTAACCGGCGACGTTCTTCACCACCTGGCCGCCGAAATGCAGCGCCTGGCCCTGACCGTTCATGACCACCGCACCGAGCACGAAGTCGCGCGCGGCGCCTGCCGAGGGTCGGCGTGGACCGGCAATGCCCGCCGCGATGCAGCCGCCGAAGGTGGCTTGCGAGCCGAAATGCGGCGGTTCGAAGGCGAGCATCTGATCGCGGTCGGCCAGTGCGGCCTCGATCTCCAGCAGGGGTGTGCCCGCGCGCGCCGTGATAACCAGTTCAGCCGGGTCGTAAGCGATGATGCCGCGGTAAGCGCGCGTATCGAGGATCTCACCTTCCAGCGTCTGGCCGTACCAGTCTTTGGTGCCGCCGCCACGGATGCGCAATGTGCGCCCTTCGGCGCTGGCTGAACGCACGCGCTCAGACCAGATGGCGACGATGTCATCCTCTTCCATGGTGCCCTGCTTCGTTGTGTTTCGATCGATTGTACCGGGCGGCGGCTCGCTGGCAACCCGGAGCGGACCCGTATCGGGTAATCAGGGTGGGCGCTGGAAGGCATGCTGGCGCGGCACATGCGGAATGCGTCGGCGCAGGGAGTCGCGCGGAGGCTGGCAGACGCGGGAGTCCCGGTATCTGGGCAAGCGGGACCGCGCGGCGGGCACGCGATAGACGCTGCGGGCCCGACTTGAGCCGGCAGCGTCGAGGCCGTCGAAGCCGTCGAGGCCGTCCTAAGCGGTCTTACAGCCGGTTTAAAACCGCGGCAAGTCCGGATGCGGCAGCAAGCCGCCGCGTACGTGCATCTTGCCGTACTCGGCGCACCGGGCACGGGTGGGAATACCCTTGTCGGGATTGAGCAGGCCGGGTGCGTCAAAAGCGCGTTTGACCGCGTGGAACGTGTCGCGCTCTTCCGGTGAGAACTGCACGCACATCGAATTGATCTTCTCGATGCCCACGCCGTGTTCGCCCGTCACGGTGCCACCCAGTTCGACACAGGTTTCGAGGATGTCGGAACCGAATGCCTCCGCGCGGTGCCATTCGTCCTGATCGTTGCCGTTGAACAGGATCAGCGGATGCATGTTGCCGTCGCCCGCATGGAAGACGTTGATGCAGCGCAGGCCGTACTTCTTCTCCATCGCTTCGATGCGCGCCAACAGCGGCCCGATACTGCGGCGCGGCACGGTGCCGTCCATGCAGTAGTAGTCGGGAGAAATGCGGCCGGCCGCCGGAAATGCGTTCTTGCGCCCGGACCAGAAGCGCAGCCGCTCATTTTCCGAGCGTGAAATCTGGATACGGGTAGCGCCCTGTTCGCGCAGCACCGCGGTCATGCGCACGATTTCGTCGGCCACTTCTTCCGGCGTGCCATCCGACTCGCATAGCAGGATCGCCGCCGCGTCGAGGTCGTAGCCTGCATTGACGAATTCTTCGACCGCGCGCGTGGCCGGTTTGTCCATCATCTCCAGACCGGCCGGAATGATGCCCGCCGCAATGATGCCGGCGACCGCATCGCCGCCTTTCACGACGTCGTCGAAACTGGCCATGATGACCTGCGCCGTTTGCGGTTTCGGGATCAGCTTGACGGTGACTTCGGTGACGATCGCGAACATGCCTTCACTGCCGATCAGCACCGCGAGCAGATCGAGCCCCGGCGCATCCGGCGCGAGCGAACCGAACTCGACGATTTCGCCTTCCATCGTCACGGCACGCACACGCAGCACGTTGTGCACGGTGAGACCGTATTTGAGGCAGTGCACGCCGCCTGAATTCTCCGAGACGTTGCCGCCGATCGTGCAGGCGATCTGCGAAGACGGGTCAGGTGCGTAGTACAGGCCGTACGGCGCGGCGGCTTCGGAAATCGACAGATTGCGCACGCCCGGTTGCACCGTGGCGGTTCGGGCGTAGGAGTCGACTTCGACGATCTTGCGAAAGCGTGCGAGCGACACCACCACCCCGTGGCGAATCGGCATCGCCCCGCCGGACAAACCGGTGCCCGCGCCGCGCGGCACGATCGGCACGTCGAGCCGGTGACAGATCTGCACGATGCGCTGAACCTGCGATTCCGTCTCCGGCAACGCAACCGCGAGCGGAAGACGCCGGTAGGCTGCGAGGCCGTCGCACTCGTAAGCGACGGTATCTTCTTCGCGATACAGCAGGCAGTGGGTCGGCAGCACGGCCATCAGCGCCTGCACGACTTCGCGCTGGCGTTGGGCGAGAACTTCGGCCGTCAGTTCGACGGGTGCGTTCATATGACTTGTCTCCTGATGTCGTTCACTCTGCGTGCCCGGTCCAGTCGCGTTGTGCGGCAGCAGGCGTTGCCACTGCCGGTGCCGCTGTCGCAACCGGGCGAGGTGCGACCGGCGCCTCAAGCCGCCCAGGAAAAAATCTTGCCCGGGTTCATCAGATTGCGCGGATCGAGCGCGTGCTTGATGGAGCGCATCGTGTCGACGGCGACTTCACCATGTTCTTCCAGCAGGAAATTCATCTTGTGCAGACCGACGCCATGCTCGCCGGTGCAGGTGCCGTCCATGCGCAGCGCGCGCTGCACGATGCGATGGTTCAGGCGCTCGGCTTCGGCGAGTTCTTCCGGTTTGTCCGGGTCGATCAGGATCGCGACGTGGAAGTTGCCGTCGCCAACGTGGCCGACGATCGGACAAGGCAGCGGCGACGCGTTCAGATCCTGCTCGGTTTCCACCACGCATTCCGCAAGGCGCGAGATCGGTACGCAGACGTCGGTTGTGACGGCACGGCAGCCGGGCTTTAATTGCAGCATGGCGAAGTAGGCGTTGTGGCGCGCGTTCCACAGGCGGCTGCGATCTTCCGGCCGGGTCGCCCATTCAAAGCCTTCGCCGGCATTCTGCGCGGCGATTTCCTGCACCAGTTCGGCTTGCTCTTTCACACCGGCTTCGGTGCCATGGAATTCGAAGAAGAGCGTAGGTGCTTCACGCAGCGTCAGGTTCGCATGGCGATTGATCGAGCGGATCGCCAGTGAGTCGACGAATTCGACCCGCGCGATCGGCACGCCGATCTGGATCGTTTCGATCACCGCGCGCACGGCGTCGCCCATCGACGGGAAGGTGCAGACCGCGGCCGAGACCGCCTCCGGCTGCGGATACAGTCGAACGGTGATTTCGGTAATCACGCCGAGCGTGCCTTCCGAGCCGACGAACAGACGCGTGAGATCGTAACCCGCCGACGACTTGCGCGCGCGCGTGCCGGTTTTGATCACGCGGCCGTCGGCGAGCACCACCGTCAGCCCGAGTACGTTCTCACGCATCGTGCCGTAGCGTACGGCGTTGGTGCCCGACGCGCGCGTAGCCGACATGCCACCGATGCTCGCGTCGGCACCCGGGTCGATCGGGAAAAACAGGCCGGTATCGCGTAGCGCTTCGTTCAACTGCTTGCGCGAGATGCCGGGTTCGACCGTGACGGTCAGATCTTCGGCATTGATCGACAACACCCGGTTCATTTCCGACAGGTCGATGGATACGCCGCCCTGGACCGCCAGCAGGTGCCCTTCGAGCGACGAACCGTTGCCGTAAGGGATGATTGGTACGTCGTACTGGCCGCACAGCTTGACGATGGTTTGCACGTCTTCCGTGTTGCGCGCGAACACGACGGCGTCGGGCAGTTGCGGATCGAACGGGGATTCGTCGCGGCCATGGTGGGCGCGCACGGCTTCAGCGGTAGAGACGCGCTCGCCGAACGCGGCTTTGAGGGCGCCCAGCAATTCGGCGGGAAACGGCCGGCGCAATGGGGCCGGCGGCACGGGATGATTCACGCATGTCTCCTGATAGTAGGGCAGAGCTGTTCTACAGCTTGTGCTTCATTTTACGCCGATCGCCCGGGGACCGGCGTCGGGCGCGGCTGCCGCTCCTATAATGGCGGCGACCTCGCGATGCGCGCAATATGGATAAACGCGGTGGCTAACGCGGTGGCCTGTTTGCCGGATGCGCCGGATGGATTCGGCCGCACCGCGCCAACGCATCGTTACTGAATGTGAATGCATGGGAGACATCATGGGCAACCGCTTGAGCAAAATCGCCACCCGTACGGGCGACGACGGCACCACCGGTCTCGGCGACGGCCGCCGCGTACGCAAAGACAGTGCGCGCATTGCCGCCATCGGCGACGTTGACGAGCTCAATTCGAATCTTGGCGTGTTGCTGTGCGAAACGCTGCCTGACAACGTGCGAGCGGCGCTAGTCGCAATTCAGCACGACCTGTTCGATCTTGGCGGCGAGCTTTGCATTCCTGGTCATACGATGATCACCGACAAGCAGCTCGGCCAACTCGACGGCTGGCTGGCCGACTACAACGCGACCCTGCCGCCGCTAAAGGAATTCATCTTGCCCGGCGGCTCGCGCGCGGCCGCGCTTGCGCACGTGTGCCGCACGGTGTGCCGGCGCGCCGAGCGGTCGATCGTGGCCCTGGGTGAAAGCGAGCCGATCAATGAGGCACCGCGTCAGTATGTGAACCGGCTGTCCGACCTGCTGTTCGTGCTCGCGCGCGTACTCAATCGCGCGGATGGCGGCAGCGACGTGTTATGGCAGCACGGTCGGTAGGGCCGGCTAGCACCGCGCTTCGGTCCCTTTAAGCGGTAAGAGTGCTGTGACAATCTGTCCGGGTCAAAATTGATTCTTAAAAATGTATCGTAAATGCATCTTTAAGGAGAAGTAGTCATGACCGTTCTTACCGCCGACCAGATCGCCCGCGTCAAAGCCACCGTACCTGTGCTCGCCGAACACGGCACAACGATCACCAAACACTTCTACAAGCGCATGTTCGCGCATCATCCTGAGTTGAAGAATGTGTTCAACCAGACTCACCAGCAGAGCGGCAATCAGCCGGAAACACTCGCGAAAGCAGTGTACGCATACGCGGCTAATATCGATAATCTCGGCGCGCTGGGCCCGACCGTCTCGCGAATCGCTCATAAGCACGCGAGTCTGAATATCCGGCCCGAGCAGTATCCGATCGTGGGGCGGCACCTGCTGGGCGCGTTCGTCGATGTGCTCGGCGATGCGGTCGATCAGGAGACGCTTGGCGCGTGGGAAGTCGCGTATGGGCAACTCGCGGATATCTTTATCGGCGCGGAAGCGAAGCTCTATGAAGGTGCGGCATGGAGTGGTTTCCGGCCGTTCAAGGTTGTGCGCAAGGAAGTGGAGAGCGATGAAATCACGTCGTTCTATCTGACGCCCGCCGATGGCTCGCCGGCCTGCGGCTTCGAGCCTGGCCAATATCTGAGCGTGAAGCGTTTCGTGGATGAACTCGGCGTCGATCAACCGCGGCAGTACAGCTTGTCGGACGCGCCGAACGGAAAATGGCTGCGTATTTCGGTGAAGCGCGAAGCCGGCTGTGAAAATCAGGCTCCCGGCCATGTATCAAACCTTCTGCACGACGGTGTGGAAGTGGGCGAGGTGGTGCATGTCAGCGCGCCCATGGGCGATTTCACGCTGGCGCGCAAGAAGAATACGCACGTGGTGCTGATGAGCGGTGGTGTGGGCGTAACGCCGATGACCTCGATGCTCTCCACCTTGCTCGCCGATCACAGCGAGCGCAGCGTGACTTTCGTGCATGCCTGCCGCAATGGACGCGTGCATGCATTCCGGCAGTGGCTTAACGACACGGTTGCCGCGCATCCCAACGTTACGCGCGCGGTGTTCTACGAAGCCATTGAAACGGAGGATCGCGTGGGTGTCGACTACGACTTCGAAGGCCGCCTCGACCTCACGAAAATTACCGGCAAGGTGATGATTCCCGACGCGGATTACTACATCTGCGGCCCGGTGCCGTTCATGCGCGCGCAATGCGAGTCGTTGACCGCGCTCGGTGTAGATGCAACGCGGATTCACACTGAAGTGTTCGGTTCAGGCGCGGTGCAGTGAAGCGAGGGCGCATGGCGAGCGGTGTGGGAAAGCCCGCGTAGGGCCCGGCATGCGCCTTATCCAATCGCCAGTGTGACCGGCTTGCCGATCCGGCTCATCATTTCGACCAGTGTGTCGATGGTGAACTTGGCGCTCTTCTTGTTGACCACGTCCGACACGCGCGGTCGCGACACCATCAAAATCTCAGCGGCCTCGGCCTGCTTCAGATGATGCTGTTCGATCCAGCTGGACAGTTCGGTCATCAACTGTTCCTTGAGCAGCCGCGTGTCGTTAATCTGTTTCTGTGAAGCAGCGTGCAAACGCTTCGCTTCTGCGGCGGAAAAGCCGAGTTCGAGAAACAGGTTTGCGCCGGGTTTGGTTACGTGACGGATTTTTGTGTCGATCGTCATTTGTTAAGGTTTCCTATCATTGATGATGGCGCGATACCGCGTCTCGGCAATCTTTCTATCCTGGGGCGGAAGTTTCTGAGTTTTCTTCTGGAAGCAATGCAGAACGTACAGCGCTTCCACAAACTTCGTGACGTACATCACGCGATAAATGCCATCAGCCTCTCTGATGCGAATCTCGCGTGTTCCAGCGCCGATCGAATCAAACGGCTTCCAATCGTCGGGGTCGAGGCCAGCCTGAATCTTGCCCAACTGAAAGCCGGCCCGGCGACGTGGTTCTTCAGGAAAGGTGAGTAAATCGTGATAGCTGGAGCCCATCCAGCGAATTTCTTTTTCCTGCTCCATACGCACCTTTGATGTACAAAATTTTATACTCATCATTCAGCCCGGTCAAGTCGTCTTCGACCCGGCAACGAGTTGGTAAGGTACATAGGCGGCGCTTGAAGCACCATTCGTCCGTTCGGCCAATAAAAAAACCCGGCTCGTCGAGCCGGGTTTTCGATGCAAACACTACAGTAATCGCACCGATGCGCAACGCGCGCAACGGGCTTGAAGCGGCATTTAATTACCGCTACCGCGCGTCACGCGCCGTTGCTTGACCGCTTCGGCGAGACCTTCCAGCACGGCAACGCTTTCGTCCCAGCCGATACAGGCATCGGTGATACTCTGACCGTACGTGAGCGTGCAGCCTTCCTGCAAATCCTGGCGCCCGGCGATCAGATGCGATTCCACCATCACGCCGACAATCCGTTCGTCACCCGAAGCAATCTGGCGACCAATGTCCGCGCACACCGGAATCTGGTTCTCGTGCTTCTTCGAGCTATTCGCGTGGCTCGCATCGATCATCAGACGCGCCGCGAGACCCGCTTTGCCGATGTCGGCGCATGCCGCGTTGACGCTATCTGCATCGTAGTTCGGCGTTTTGCCGCCGCGCAGGATGATGTGGCAGTCTTCATTGCCGGCCGTCGAGACGATTGCCGAGTGGCCGCCCTTGGTGACGGACAGGAAATGGTGCGGCTGCGACGCGGCCTTGATCGCGTCGACGGCAATCTTGACGTTGCCGTCCGTGCCGTTCTTGAAACCGACCGGGCACGACAGGCCCGAAGCCAGTTCGCGGTGCACTTGCGATTCGGTCGTACGCGCGCCGATTGCACCCCATGAGATCAGATCGGCGATGTACTGCGGGCTGATCATGTCCAGGTATTCGGTGCCGGCCGGCAGCCCGAGTTCGTTGATGCGCAGCAACAGTTCGCGCGCGGTGCGCAGGCCGTCGTTGATCTTGAAGCTGTTGTCCATGTACGGGTCGTTGATGAGACCCTTCCAGCCCACCGTCGTACGCGGCTTTTCGAAGTACACCCGCATCACGATTTCGAGTTCGCCGGCGAAGCGCTTGCGCTGTTCGACGAGACGCCCGGCGTATTCCATTGCCGCCTTCGTATCGTGAATCGAGCACGGCCCGATGATGACAATCAGCCGGTCTTCCATGCCGTGCAGAATGCGATGCATCGCGTTGCGCGAGTTGTAGATCACGTCGGACACCGTTTCGTCGCAAGCGAATTCGCGGATCAGGTGAGCGGGCGGTGTGAGTTCTTTCAATTCGCGGATGCGGACATCGTCGGTGTTGTGCGGGGGCATGTTTGTTCTCCTGAATCGGGTCATAGCGTGTTCGCGCGGGCAACAAGGGCTGCGATCAGACGGCGATCAGGCAGCGATGCCAGGGCGAACCACAATCAAAAAGATTTCAACGGCAAAAGTTTCAAAGACGTGGGGCGAAAAAAAACCGCCAGGCTAGCTGGCGGTTTTCGTGAATTCTGAGTGTCTTGCGTGCACTAACACCCCTCTCGATCCGCCAGCGGTCTGAGATGCCAAAAAAAGTAAAAGTAAAACTTGGCGGACATGGCGAATTAGGTCGCTGGTCAAAAAGGGTGAGTGACTTTATAACCCGGGTAAGCTGGGCTGGCAAGCTACAAGGTGTAAAAATGCGGAAAATCCGCATACTTCGTGAATATCATGCACGAAGTATGCGTCCACATTAAAATCAGGCCGTGCCGCCAACCGTCATCCGGTCGATACGCAGCGTCGGCTGACCGACACCGACCGGCACGCTCTGGCCTTCCTTGCCGCACACGCCGACGCCTGAATCGAGCTTCATGTCATTGCCGATCATGCTGACGAATTTGAGCGATTCCGGCCCACTGCCGATCAGTGTCGCGCCCTTGACCGGGTAGGTGACCTTGCCGTTTTCGATCATGTACGCCTCGGAGGCCGAGAACACGAACTTGCCGTTCGTAATGTCGACCTGGCCGCCGCCGAAGTTCACCGCGTACAAACCGTTCTTCACGGACGCGATGATTTCCTGCGGGTCCTTGTCGCCATTGAGCATGTACGTGTTGGTCATGCGCGGCATCGGCAGCGCGGCGTACGATTCGCGACGCGCGTTGCCGGTGACCGGCATCTTCATCAGGCGCGCGTTCAGCGTGTCCTGGATGTAACCCTTCAGGATGCCGTCTTCGATCAGCGTCGTGCACTGGGTCGGATTGCCTTCGTCGTCGATGTTCAGCGAGCCGCGGCGGTTCGGCAGCGTGCCGTCGTCGACCACCGTCACGCCCTTCGCCGCAACCTGCTCGCCGATCCGACCCGCGAACGCCGACGATCCCTTGCGGTTGAAGTCGCCTTCGAGGCCGTGGCCGATTGCTTCGTGCAGCAGCACGCCGGGCCAGCCCGGGCCGAGCACGACGGTCATGGCGCCGGCCGGAGCCGGACGGGCATCGAGATTGACGAGCGCTGCATGCACGGCGTCGTCGACATAGCGCGACAACACTTCGTCGGTGAAGTAGCCGTAGTCGAAGCGGCCGCCGCCGCCGCCGCTGCCGATTTCGCGGCGACCATTCTGCTCGGCGATCACCGTGACCGACACGCGCACGAGCGGACGGATGTCGGCCGCGAAGCCGCCGTCGCTACGTGCGACCAGCACCACGTCGTATTCGCCGGCAAGGCCTGCCATCACTTGCTGGATGCGCGGATCGCGGCCGCGCGCCATCTTTTCGATGCGCTCCAGCAGCTTGACCTTGGCGGTCGCGTCGAGCGAATGCAGCGGATCGGACGGCAGGTACAGATCGCGCCCGGCAATACCGGTCAGCGACGAGGCCGCCTTGATCTTCTGTTTGCCGCCGCCCGCCTTGGCAATCGAACGGGTGGCGAGCGCCGCCTGACGGATCGCCTCGGGCGACAGATCGTCCGAATACGCGAAAGCCGTGCGATCGCCCGACACGGCGCGCACGCCGACACCCTGGTCGATGCTGAAGCTGCCCGACTTCACGATGCCTTCTTCGAGACTCCACGCTTCGCTGCGCGTGTACTGGAAGTACAGGTCGGCGTAGTCGATCTTGTGCGTGAAGATTTCGGCGAGCGTGCGGGTGAGCAGGGACTCGTCGAGACCGTAGGGCGTCAGGAGAATATCCTTGGCGGTGGCGAGATTACGGATACCGGGTTCGATGATGTTCATGCGAAGTATGTTCTGCTCGATACGAAGGATTCGGTTAGCGCTGCTATCACTGGGATATGGGTGACACGCGCCGCACTTTCAATGTCAGGTAATACGTCAGCAGCTCAGCACGCGGTGACGCCAGGCGGGCAGGCTCTGCCGCACTTCGTCGATGCGCGCACGCTCGAGATTGCCGGCCACCACGCCGGCGCCTTCGTCGCGCACCGCGACGAGTTCGCCCCACGGGTCGACCAGCATGCTGTGGCCCCATGTCCGGCGGCCGTTCTCATGTTTGCCGCCTTGCGCGGCGGCCAGCACGTAGCACTGGTTCTCGACCGCCCGGGCGCGCAGCAGCATCTCCCAGTGCGCGCGGCCGGTGGTGTAAGTGAACGCCGACGGCACCACGATCAGCGCGCAGTCGCCCATGCGCCGGTACAGCTCAGGAAAGCGCAAATCGTAGCAGACCGACAGGCCGACCCGGCCGAACGGCGCTTCGAAGGTGCGGACTTCGCCGCCGGGGCAGATGGTGCGCGCCTCGTCGAACGATTCTTCGCCCTTTTCGAAGTTGAACAAATGGATCTTGTCGTAGCGCGCGACCTCGTTGCCTTGCGGGTCGAACACCAGCGTGGTGTTCAGCACGCGTGCGGGTTCCTGCGACATTAACGGCAGCGTGCCGCCGATCACCCACACCTTGTGCCGGCGCGCGGCATCGGCGAGAAAACGCTGGATCGGGCCGTCCTGATAGGGCTCGCGTACGCCGAGCTTGTCTGCGTCCTTGAAACCCATGAAGCAGAAGTACTCGGGCAGCAGGACGAGTTGCGCGCCGTCGGCGGCGGCTTCGGCGATCAGGCGTTCCGCTTCGGCCAGATTGCGCTCGCGATCCGGCGTGCTCACCATTTGCAGCGCGGCAACGCGAAAGGCGCTGCCGGAGGAGCCGCCGGACGCCGCAGGCGATGCGGTGGATGAAGCAGCGGACGAAGATGAAGAGACGTGTGTTTCGCTCATGAGCGTTTCGAAGAACTCCCGGCAAGGCAGCGGCGCGGACTGCCGGCGCCGCATACGTCGTTCAAGACCGGCTGGGGCCTGTGGCGCAGCACGCTTCTGATCAAACGAGGGTTCGAGTTCAGTGTGCGCCCACGGTCGAAGCCGGAACGTCCATCTTACCGCGATCGCTCTTCACCCGCTCGACGTGCGGTTTCGACCACGAACCGGTGATCGCGTACTCGCGCGCAAACGCCGTGGAGACCGATTTGCTGAACGCCAGATCGGCCACCAGCGCGCCTAACCCGAGGAGCGGATTGATAACGGTCGCGGCGATCACGGCGGCGCCGGCGCTGACGGTCGGCACGATCTGCACGTGCAGATCCTGGGTTTCCTGCGCCAGATCCACCGAGCCCTTCATCTCGGCGCGGGCCGGCGCGGTCACCATTTCGAAATTTTCGGTGCGGCCAATGCCGTTGTGGATCTCGCCCGTGCCGGTGACGTGTTCGAACGGCAGCCCTTCGCCGATCACGTCGCGGAAATTGAGCGTGGCGAAGCGCTCCAGGCTTTGCAGGCTGAGCACGCCCAGCAATTTCGCGACGCCCGGGTCGACCTTGAGAATCTGTCCATGACGCAGGTCGACGGCCAGATTTCCATTGAGGGTCGGATAGTCGATGGCGGTTGGGCCGCCGCGCCACACCACCTTGCCCGACAGTGTGCCATTGCCGGACTTGAGCGTGTGCGGTTGGCCGAAGCGCTCCAGCAGGGCGCCGGCATCCTTGATGTCGAGTTTAAAATCGAACACGGTACGGCGCGGCGTGGCCTCGTCGGCGGTATTGCCGAGGCCCGTCGAAGTGCGCCAGTTGGCCGTGGCGCTCAGCGTGGCGGCGGGGTTAGTGATGTCGAGTTTGTCGAGTTGCCAGACCGGCACGCCGTCTTCCTCGAAGTTGTGCGCGTCGACTTCGAGCCGGCCAATGTTGCGATTGCGCACGATCAATTCGTTGACCACCAGATCGATCGACGGCATGTTCTGCGCCGGCGCCGACATGGCCTGGCCAAGCAGATCCCGGTCTGTGACGGACGGAATCACCACCCTGGCAAAGCGTGCCTGCAGCGTGCCGGGCGACGCCTTGTTGGCGCCCGGCAGCCAGGAAACGTGGCCTGACACCTGGTTCGATGCGATGTTGGCCTGCCATTTGTCATCCGCATGCGACGCGCCGACGATCACGCTATCCCAATGCCGCTTGAGCAGGGTCAGCGTGCCGATATGCAGCGCGAAGCGCTTCGGCAGGAACTGCGCGAGGACCGGATTTGGCGCGGCGGGCGCTGCCGCGGCGCCGGGCGACGGAGTGGGGGCATCCTTGTTGCGCATCTGCGTGAGGAGCGCGCGCCAGGCATCGGCGTCGAAGGCTTCGACGTCGACGGTGGCGATCACGCCATCGGACGGCAGGTCCGCGGGCTTGTTGACGCCGATCGCACCGCGTACGACCGTCGGCGCTGTCTTTGGCCCGGTTTTGGGCTCATAGCGCAGCAGATAGGTGGCGGCGATCGGCCCGAAGGTCAGGTCGGCACGTTCCAGACCGGCTTCGCCCGCATCGGTGGATGGTTTGACCGCGAAGCGCAGCGGCATCGGCGTGCCGACCGGTTTGTCGAACGGCGCGGGGAAGTCGAGCGCAAGGCCGCTGAGATCGGAGTTCGCCGTGACCTCCGGCAAGCGCCCCTTGGCGCCGCGCACGTTGAGCGCGTAGGGAGCGCTGCCGCTCATGCGCGTCAGCACTTCGGCGGCCGGGCCGTGCAGATTCAGACCGCGCGCGGCATCCACGGCGATATGGCCGCCGAGCGCGAGCGAATACGTGCCGTCCTGCTTCAGGCCGCCGTCGGCGTGCACGTCGCCGCCGAGGAACTGGCCCGAGAGCCGGTCGAGCTGCGCCGTATGTTCGGTAAAACGCACCTTGCCGTTCAGTTGCGACAACGGCGGCACGTTGTCGACCGTCAGGCGGTTGTTCTGGAAGCCCACTGCGCCTTCCACGCCGATATGCGGCTTCGGCGTGCGCGGCACGGTGAGTTTGAGCGCCAGCGCGGCGGGCCCTTCGGCGCGCACTTTTTCGGTCGCATGTTTGGACATGATGCCGAGCGAGCTTTCGTTGACGTAGTCGAGCATGTCGGCGAGCGGCCCACGGCCGTTGCCCGTGATGACGAGATCCGATGCCTTGGTGCCGAGATCGTCGATCTTGCCGTTTACCTTGTTCAAGGCGACCCGCTTGTAATGGGCGCGATCGATGTCGAAGCGCAGCACGTTCTGTTTGAGTTCGAACATGCCGTCAATGCCATCCAGCGGTGGCCACACGTTCGGCGTGCCGTTCTTCATCTTGCGCGGCGGGTACGGCGAAGGGTCGAACTTGCCGCCCTTGAACGGCGCGACGATATGGAAGATGCCGGCTTCCGGCGCGCGCGAGTAGGGGAATTTGGTCAGATCGCCGTGGATTTCGATTGTCGCGCCGTGCGACGTGCCGGCCTGCAGCCCATGGCCGAGGTAGATACGCAGCTTTTCGCTGACGCTGGTCGGCATATAGCGGACGATGCGGGTGACCTGCGCGCGCTGGAATTCGGCCTTCAGGTCGAGCGAGCCGCGGCCGTGGCCCGGGTTGCTGTAATTGGCCGTGGCCGTGGCGTCCGCGTCCGCGTTCGACACGCCGAAGTCGGCCAGTTTGACAGTGAAGGCCGGGTGATTCTCGCCCGGCGCCTTCGGTGTGATGGTCCACTCTGCCCGGCCATGCAGGCGGTCGAATTTCAGGCGCGGGTCGTCGAACACGCCCGGGAACGTAATCGCGACCTTGGAGGTGTCGAGCGTTGCGGTGCCGTGTTTTTCGTCGGCGTCGACGCTGCCCCACAGGTTTTCGATACCGGGAATGCCGGCGCGCGGGTGATTCAGCGGGGTAAGCCCCGGCGGCGGCTCCTGCGCGGCGAAGCTGATGCCTTGCAGGTCGCCCTTGAAGCGATAGCGCTCGATCGGCTCGGTGCCGCTTGGCCGGTGGTCGCTGCCCGCTTCGCCGGATTCCGGCTTGCCGCGTTCGACTTCGATCACATAGTTCGCCACCATGCCGCGGGGATTGAAGCGCACCAGATTGTTCAGCAGCGGACGCGGCAATGGCAGCGCGCGGCTGAATTCCGCGAGGATGCCCAGATCGACGCGGTCACCGCTGAAGCTGACGAGTTGCCCATGCTGCTGCGACGCGGTCCGGAAGCGGCCGTTCAACGTGGAGAGCGCGAGGGTGCGGGTCAGCGGCGTGCCGTCGTCGAGCGGCGGCTGGCCGAGCTCGGCGCGCAGATTATTGAGCTGCAGCGTGTAGTCGCCCTGGTCGGCCGTGACGTGCCACGAGAAGTTGGCGATCGGCACGTCCAGCTTCGGCTGGGTCGGGCGGACCCGCATCGAGACATTCGTGCCGGCCAGTTGCCCGCTCGCCGAGGTCATGCGGCCGTCGGCGAAGTCGCCCCAGATCGCATTGTCGATGCGGCCGGCGAAGGTCTCGATCGGGAAATTGATGTAACGCGCGAGAGTCGGCAAATCGACCGGACCGGTCGACATGTAAACCTCGCCGGCCCAGTTGACCGGTTTGCCGATCGCGGAGAGGCGGGCGTGTTTGAAATGGGTGCGGAAGTCGATCGGCCCGTGCAGGACCTGGCCGTCGGCGGGCGCCTGCAACGCCAGCCGGTGATCGTAGCCGTCGTTGAGAATCGCGATCCGGATGTCGCGCAGGGCGAGCTCCGGCGCTTGATGTTGGGCATCGCGCCAGCGCAGCACCCCGCCGCGCACCACGATGGCCTGTTGACGCAGGAGCCACGTGGACAAGGTGTCGTTGCCGCTGTGCCGGGTCGGCACCGGCACCCCTGCCACCGAGATCACGCCGTCGCCACTGCGCGACACCAACACGTCGGGCTGATCGACGATCAGGCTGGAAAGCGCGGGATGGAACTGCCAGAGGGACTTCCACGAAAGCGTGGCGGTGGCGTGCGGAATGGTCAGCGCCGCTTTGCCGTCAGGAGCGCGGATTACAAGGTCGGTGACGTCGAGGCCGGGCTGAAAACCGCTCCAGTACGGCGCGAGCTTGCCGATGGTGAACTGCGCGTGCAGCTTTTCGGAGACCGTGGCCTCGATGCGCGGCCGGAACGAATCGACACGCGGCAACACGACGTAACGCAGGCCGAGAAAGAGACTTGCCGCGATGAAGTACAGGACGAGGGCCAGCGCGAGGACCACGTGAAGGGTCCGACGCAGCACGATGTGGTCGCTTCCGCTCGCAGGCCGGACCTGCCCTGTTTCGTGCGGGTCGGCGGATTCGTTTCGCTCGGACATGCTGCGGCGGGTGGGCGTATGGTAGTTTTGCGAATTAACGACGAAATGTAACACACGGGAAAGCGTCGGCGGACCTCCGGCAAACCCTTTCTGCATGCCGTCTCGCGACCTGCGCGAGGTTGCCCGGCTGCGCCTCGACCCGTGTGCTGCAGCGAACTGAACCACGCTGTTAAAGCAACGAGCGAGCCAGACCCTAGATGACTGACGCCACACTCCTGAGTTCCAGCTATTCACATTATGCGGCGCGTGCCGCGGCGGCCCGTCCGCAAATCGTGGCACAGGTCGCGGCGCTCGCGTCCGCGCCTCTCACGCGCGAGCGGATCGACGCGCGCTTTGACGCGCTGTGCGCCGAGGGCGCCGACGCGGGCGGCGGCCCGTTGAGCGAGGATGCACTCAAACGGGCCTTGCGCCGGTTGCGCACCGAAGTATTTTGCGCCGTGATGGAGCGCGACCTGGCGGGCGAGGCGGACGTCGCCGAAGTCACCGGCGCGATGACCGATCTGGCGGAGACGACGATCCAGCGCGCCCTGGCGGTTGTGTCGGCCGAACTCGAAGCGCTTTACGGCGAACCGCGCGGACCGCAGGGCGAGCGCCTTGCGCTCGGCGTGGTCGGAATGGGCAAGCTGGGCGGGCGTGAGTTGAATGTGTCGTCGGATATCGACCTGATCTTCGTCTATGAAGAAGACGGCGAGACCGCCGGCGGTCAGCGTTCGCCAATCGCGACGCAGGACTTTTTTACACGGCTCGGTAAGCGCCTGATCGGCGCGCTGGCCGAAGTGACTGCCGACGGTTACGTATTCCGGGTCGATATGCGTTTGCGGCCGAACGGCGATTCAGGGCCGCTCGTGTGCAGCCTCGGCATGCTCGAAGAATATTTCTACGTGCAGGGCCGCGAGTGGGAACGCTATGCCTGGATCAAGGGCCGGCTCGTGTCCGAAGGCGCGAGCGAGGCGGCCGTGCGGCTGCAGAAGCAGCTCGACGCGATCGTCACGCCGTTTGTCTATCGGCGTTATCTCGACTTCGGCGTGATCAGCGCGATTCGCGCGCTGCATTTGCAGATTCGCCAGGAAGCGCAGCGGCGCGCCTCGATGCGGCCCGACAAGGCCGACGACATCAAGCTGGGCCGTGGCGGCATCCGCGAAATCGAATTTAGCGCGCAGGTATTTCAGCTGATTCGGGGCGGCCAGGATGCCGGCTTCCGGGTGCGTCCGACGCTCGCCGTCTTGCGGCATGCAGCAACGCAGGGGCTGATCGATACCTCGGTTTGCGTGAAACTGTCGCAGGCGTATCGCTTCCTGCGCGAACTCGAGCACCGCCTGCAATACCGCAACGACGCGCAAACCCATGCGATGCCGGTCGATCCCGAGGAGCGCGTGGCGCTCGCGCACGCCATGGGCTGCGACGATTATGCTGCGCTGATGCTCAAGCTCGACGCGCACCGCGAGTTCGTCGAGCAGCAGTTCGACCAGATTTTCGCCGACAAGGTGAGCGGCCGCGACGGTTGTGGCGCACGGGAAGACGGCGCGGCGACCTGGGTCTGGAGCAGCGCGCTCGCCGACGACAGCGCCGACGAAGCGCTGCGCGCGCGCCTGATTGAACTGGGCGTGCCCGACCCGGGCGAACTGCTGGCGCGTTTGCGCGCGGTGTGGCAGTCGTCGCGTTACGCGGGGCTTGCCGAACGCAGCCGGCAGCGCTTCGACATCGTCGCGCAGCGTGCGCTGGAAGCCGCGCAGACGCTGGAGCCGCCCCAACGGCGCGGCGATACATTGGCGCGCCTGTTCGACCTGCTCGAAGCCGTGAGCCGGCGCGGTGCGTACCTTGCGCTGCTAACGGAATATCCACAGGCGCTGCATCGGGTGCTGTCGGTGCTGGGCGGCTCGCGCTGGGCTGCCGGTTACCTGATCCGCCATCCGCAATTGCTCGACGAACTTCTCGACGACGAGGCAATGGACAGTCCGTTCGACTGGCCCGAATTCAAGCGCACACTGCGTTTGCGTCTGGCCGCGGCGGACGGTGTCGAGCAACAGATGGACCTGCTGCGCCACGCGCACCAAGCCGAGGTGTTCCGCATCCTGTTGATCGATCTGGCCGGCCGGCTGAGCGTCGAGCATGTGAGCGACCGTTTGTCCGAACTCGCCGACGCCGTGCTCGACGTCACGCTCGAAGCGGTCTGGAAGCAGTTGGCCAAACGCCATCGCGAGGTGCCGAAGTTCGCGGTGATTGCCTACGGCAAGCTGGGCGGCAAGGAACTGGGTTACGCGTCGGACCTCGACGTCATCTTCCTCTACGACGATCCGGACGATGCCGCCGCCGACGTCTACGCCACCTACACCCGCCGCCTCATCACCTGGCTGACGACGGCCACCGGCGCGGGTACCTTGTTCGATGTCGACTTGCGGTTGCGGCCGAACGGCGAGTCGGGTCTGCTCGTCACCGATCTGGATGCGTTCCGCCGCTATCAATTACGCGAAGGCGACGCCGCCAATACCGCCTGGGTGTGGGAGCATCAGGCGCTGACCCGAGCGCGCTACTGCGCGGGCGACGCTGAAATCGGCGCGAAATTCGAACTGATCCGCGAGCAGGTGCTGACCACGCCGCGCGAAGCCGCGCCGCTTGCGAAGGAAATCGTCGAAATGCGCGAGCGCGTCGAGGCGGGCCACCCGAACCAGACGGCGCTGTTCGACCTGAAGCACGATCGTGGCGGCATGGTCGATATCGAATTCACCGTGCAGTACTGGGTGCTGCTGCACGCGGCGAGCGATCCGGAACTGATCCGCAATACCGGCAACATTGCGTTGCTGCGCGAAGTGTCGCGCTTCGGCTTGATGAGTGAAGAGGAAGCGGAGACGGTCGGCGCGGCTTACCGGACCTACCGGAAGTTGCAGCACAAGCTGCGTCTCGACGGGATGGAGAAGGCTCGGGTCGATCCGGCCTTGGTGGTGACTGAGCGTGAGGCGGTGCTGGGGCTTTGGAAGCGGGTGTTTGGCTAAGGACTGAAAGTCAGCGTCTGAACGGCTGACGCGAAGGCAAGCGGCGCTGCCTTCGCGCGTTTTCCGACGAACGGTCGCGGCGGCTTCACAGCGGCTCCCGATCGGCTCCCCAGCGGCCCGCGGTCGGCTCCCCAGCGGCCCGCGGTCGGCTCCCGCTCGGGTTCCCGGCCGACGGAAAGGCTAAGCCGCCAGCATTTCCTTGGCGTGTTTGCGCGTCGTCGCGGTGATCTCCAGTCCGCCGAGCATCCGCGCGACTTCTTCGACGCGGCTTGCGCGGTCGAGCGGCGTCACGCTGCTGACCGTGCCGCCCTTGCCGTTGCCCGACTTCGCCACCTGGAAATGATGGTCGCCACGCGCGGCGACTTGCGGCAAATGCGTGACGCACAGCACCTGACGCGCCTGTCCCAGTTGATGCAGCAGCCGTCCAACCACTTCGGCGACGCCGCCGCCGATGCCGGTATCCACTTCGTCGAAGATTAGCGTTGGTGTCGGACTCGCGGCGCTCGCGATGACCGCCAATGCAAGACTGATCCGCGCCAGTTCGCCGCCTGAGGCAACTTTCGCGAGCGGCCGCAGCGGTACGCCGGCGTGACCGGCGACGCGGAATTCGACCTGCTCGAGCCCATGTGCGCCGCCTTCCGGCAGCTGCACCAGCGCCACTTCGAAGCTGCCGCCTTTCATCGACAGTTCCTGCATGCCGGTGGTCACGGCGGCGCCCAGGGCCTTGCCGGCCTTGGCGCGCGCCTTTGACAGTTTTTTCGCTTCGGTGAGGAAGGCTTCTTTTGCCTTGGCTTCGACCGCATGCAGGCTGTCGAGATCGGCTGCGGCGTCGAGCGCGGCGAGTTGCGCGCGACGCGCTTCATGCTCTTGCGGCAGCGTCTCGGGTTGCAGGCGGAATTTGCGCGCGGCCGAGTGCAGCGCGTCCAGACGCTTTTCGACCTGGGCGAGCCGGTCCGGATCCAGTTCGAGCTTTTGCGCGTAGTGGCTGAGCGAATAAGCCGCTTCCTGTAACTGGATCTCGGCCGGCTCCAGCGCCGCCAGCACGTCATTCAGCGCCGGGTCGATCTCGGCCAGGTCGCGCACCTTCGATACGATCGAGGCGAGATGCGTGATCATCGCCTCGTCCGATTCAGACAACGCACTGAGCGCGCCTTGAACGCCGTCGATCAGATTGGCTGAGTGCGACAGTCGCCGGTGTTCGCTGTTGACCTCTTCCCATTCGCCCGGCTGCGGCGAAAGTTTGTCCAGTTCGGTGAGTTGCCAGGCGAGCCGCTCGCGCTCCAGTTGCAGTTCGCGGTCGCGCGTTTGTGCGTGCTCGACGGCCTGAACCTTTTCGCGCCACGCCCGCCATGCCCGGCTGACGGTTGCCGCGGTTTCCGTGAGCCCTGCATGGGTATCGAACAGTTCGCGTTGTGCGTCGGGGCGCATCAGCAACTGGTGGGCATGCTGGCCATGAATATCCACCAGCATCTCGCCGACTTCGCGCAACTGCGTGAGCGTTGCCGCCGTACCGTTGATGAACGCGCGCGAGCGGCCGTTTGTATCCACCACGCGACGCAGCATCACGGTGCCCTGATGAGCGTCGTCGACGGGCGCGCCGAGCGCCTGCTCGTCGAGCCATTGCTCGACTTGCGCATGCGTGTCGAATTCCGCGGTGATGTCGGCGCGGCTTTCGCCGGTGCGCACCACGCTCGCATCGGCGCGGGCACCGAGCGCAAGGGCCAGCGCGTCGATCAGGATCGACTTGCCGGCGCCTGTTTCGCCCGAGAAAACGGTAAAGCCGCTGTCGAATTCGAGGTCGAGCGCGGCGACGATGACGAAGTCGCGTATCGAGAGGTGGCGAAGCATGGAGGTCGTCTGGTGAGCTTGATATTCAGGGTTCGGCAGCGGTGGCGTTCGCGGTCCAGGAGGCCGGCGGCCCGGCGTTCCGGCGTTCCGGCCGCTCAGGGCTTGGTATCTTCTTCGTGCGACGGATATTCGTTCCAGTGCAGCTTTTTACGCAGCGTGGCGTAGTGGCTGTAGCCGACCGGGTGCAGAATCGGCACGGTATGACGCGAGCGGCGCACTTCGATCGTGTCGCCCAATTCCAGCGAAGTGAACGACTGCATGTCGAAGTTGACGTTGACTTCGCGGCCCGAAACGATCTGGATGCTCACCTTCGAGTCGTCCGGCAGCACGATTGGCCGGTTTGACAGCGCATGCGGCGCGATCGGCACAAGCACGATGCCTTGTAATTGCGGGTGCAGGATCGGCCCCTGCGACGACAGCGCATAGGCCGTCGAGCCCGTAGGCGTGGCGACGATCAGCCCGTCCGAGCGCTGGTTGTACATGAAGCGGCCATCCACCGACACATGCAGTTCCGCCATCCCGGAGAAGCCGCTGCGGTTGACCACCACGTCGTTGAAGGCGAGTGCGTGGTAAATCGGCGTGCCGTCGCGCATGATGCGAGCTTCGAGCAGCGTGCGCTCTTCGCGCTCGAAGTTGCCCGAGAGCATTTGCGGCACGATCTCGCGCATGTCGGAGATCGGAATGTCGGTAATGAAGCCGAGCCGCCCGTGGTTGATACCGATCAGCGGCGTGCGGTAGGGCGCAAGCTGGCGGCCAATGCCCAGCATCGTGCCGTCGCCGCCGAGGATCACGGCTACGTCGGCGCGCGCGCCGATCTCGGCGGGGCGCAGCGCCGGGTAGTCGGTGATGCCGATTTCGGCGGCGGTGTCGGCTTCGAATACGACCTCGAAGCCGCGCTTCGCGATGCACGAGGCGAGCGCGGTCAGCGGCTCGCCGATACCTGGCGTATTGTTGCGCCCGACGAGCGCGACGGTCTTGAACTGGCTGGTCACTTGCATGCCGGCATTACACCATAGGTAGGGCCTGAAAAGAACCGCAGACAGACCCGGTAGCGGGCCTGCGCAAGCGGGCTGCCGGCGCATTGAGCGATTATCGTTAGAATGGTGAAGTCTTGATGACATGCGCGCCGGTTATAGTTCGGCGGCGCGCCGCCAGCGGACTTGCCGGACCGGCGGCTGGCAAGACGCAGGATTTGAGTCCCGGCGACGCGCCGACCATGCTGGACCCAGCGCCAGTCAACGCGCCGCATGCAATACCAGGCGCCGCCCCGCCGGCAGGCGGCGCGATAGTCAGGGGTGGGCGCCGTTAGCGCTCGCTGTAGTCGCGTCATTGAGCTAAAATTTTCCGTCATGCTAGATCCCCGCGCACAAACCCTCCTCAAAACGCTGATCGAGCGCTACATCGCCGAAGGTCAGCCGGTCGGCTCGCGTACGCTGTCACGTTATTCCGGCCTCGAACTAAGTCCGGCGACGATCCGCAACGTGATGTCCGATCTCGAGGACCTGGGGCTCGTGATCAGTCCGCATACTTCTGCTGGCCGCATTCCCACACCGCGTGGCTACCGGCTGTTCGTCGATACCATGCTGACTCTGGAATCCGCTGCGGACGAAGAAGCGGTGATGCGCATCGTCAAAACCACGCTGCAAGCGGGCGAGCCGCAGAAAATCGTCGCCGCGGCGGCCAGCGTGCTGTCCAATCTGTCGCAGTTCGCCGGTGTGGTGCTCACGCCGCGCCGCAGTCATGTGTTCAAGCAGATCGAATTCATGCGGCTGTCGGACAAGCGCATTCTTCTGATCATCGTGACGCCCGAGGGCGACGTGCAGAACCGCATCATGGCGACCCAGCGTGACTTCTCGCCGTCGCAACTGGTGGAAGCGTCCAATTACATCAACGCGCACTTCGCCGGCCTCTCGTTCGACGACGTGCGCCGCCGGCTGCGCGAAGAAATCGACGAATTGCGTGGTGACATGACCACGCTGATGCACGCGGCGGTCACGGCGAGCACGGATGAAACCGACACCGGCGAGACCGTGCTGATTTCCGGCGAGCGTAACCTGCTCGAAGTGGCCGACCTTTCGTCGGACATGGCGCGCCTGCGCAAGCTGTTCGATGTGTTCGATCAAAAAACCAGTCTCCTTCAGTTGCTCGACGTGTCGAGTCATGCCGCGGGCGTGCAGATTTTCATCGGCGGCGAATCGAATCTGGTGCCGATCGAGGAAATGAGCGTGGTGACCGCGCCTTACGAGGTGAACGGCAAGATCGTCGGCACGCTCGGCGTGATCGGGCCGACCCGTATGGCCTATAACCGCGTGATTCCGATTGTCGACATTACCGCGCGGCTGCTTTCCCTCACGCTCAGCCAGCAGTAATCCGCAGCGGTTTCCGGTCACTGTCCACTGCGGCATCTCATGCTGCAAATGATGCGCGACGGCGCGCGGCTTGCCAATTGGCCGAATGGCCAGGGGTCCCTGGCGGACCTTGCATTGGACCGCGCCGCTATAATGAATTCCACCTCAACCGACTCTCCGCCCCAAGCGGTTATCCCTGCTGCCTATGCGCTTCGACCTCGAGCGGCCTTCACAGAACGCTACGTCACACCGTGTCGCCGTGCTGCTGATCAATCTCGGCACGCCCGACGCGCCGACGCCGCGTGCAGTCCGTCGCTATCTTGCGCAGTTCCTGTCCGATCCCCGCGTGGTCGAAATTCCGGCGCTGCTCTGGCAAGTGATCTTGCGGTTGTTGATTCTGCCGTTCCGCAGCCGCGCGTCGGCAAAGAAGTACGCGGCCGTGTGGATGCCGGAGGGCTCGCCGCTGCGTGTCTTCACGGAGAAGCAGGTGGAGGGTTTGCGCCACCTGTTGCAATTGAACGACTACACGGTGCTGGTCGACTACGCCATGCGCTACGGCACGCCCGGTATTCCGGCCATGCTGAACCAGTTGAAGCTGGCTGGCGCGGAGCGCGTGCTGCTGGTGCCCATGTATCCGCAATACTCGTCGTCGACCACGGCCACGGCTTTCGACGACGCTTTTTCGGCCCTCAAGCGCATGCGCAATCAGCCGGAAATCCGCACGGTGCGGCAGTACGCGGATCATCCGGCGTATATCGCCGCGCTTGCCGCCCAAGTGCATCAATACTGGCATCAGCACGGCCGGCCAGATTTCGCGGCGGGAGACAAGCTGGTGCTGAGCTTTCACGGCGTGCCCAAGCGCACGATGGATCTCGGCGATCCGTACCACGAGCAATGTCAGCAGACCGGCGCGTTGTTGATGCAGGCGCTGGGACTGACGCAGGTGGAGTGCCGCATTACGTTTCAGTCGCGCTTCGGCAAGGCCGAATGGCTGCAACCGTACACTGCGCCCACCCTGAAGGAACTCGGTTCGGCAGGCGTGCGCCGAGCCGACGTGTTCTGTCCGGGCTTTACCGCCGATTGCCTTGAAACGATTGAAGAAATCGGCATGGAAGTACGCGACGAGTTCCTGCATGCGGGTGGCAAGGAGTTTCATCGGATTCCCTGCGTGAATGCCTCGCAGCCATGGATCGCCGCGCTAGGCGAAATCGTCGCCCAGAACCTGCAGGGTTGGCCCGTGCAAGCGGTGCCGGTGCCGCATACGACAGGGGCTTAAGCAGCTCATGAATTACAGGATTTCAACTGAAGCGGGCGCGAAGTTGCGCATCGACAAATGGCTGTGGGCTGCGCGCTTCTTCAAAACCCGCTCGCTCGCGGCGGATGCTGTCGACAAAGGCCACGTGCGCATTGGCGGCGCCAGCGTCAAGCCGGCCAAAGACGTGCGCGTCGGCGATCTGGTGGAAGTCGAGATCGAGCGGATTGTGTGGCAGGTGGAAGTGCTGGGCGTATGCGACGTGCGTGGCCCGGCCAGCGTTGCGCAGACGCTCTATGCGGAAACCGACGAGAGCAGGGTGAAGCGGCAGGTCGAACAGGAGCGGCGCAAGACGTACCGCGAGCCGGCCGCCGCCTTGCACGGAAGGCCGACCAAGCGCGACCGGCGCACTATCGACAAACTTTCAGGTGGGGATTGAACAACTGTTCCATCGTCGCGTGCACACCGCCGTACTCGGTAGTGTGATCGTTGACGGCCCCGGACATGCAGATGGTCGTGGTGCCCGCGATGAGTACCAATGCGACCACCGATATTGCAAAGGTCAGTTTCACGGTACTCCCCTTGGGAAGATTCGGGACGGAAACAGGCGAATCAGGTGGATTGAAAAATTTCGGTAAGGATTACGTTAGATTAGGGTTAACGTGTCTTTTCCGATGCTTTATTGGAGCATAGGCCACTTGGCGGGCGCACTCAATCTCAATCTGATTGCGACGCAATAATGGTTGTAACGGAGCATTTCGGCTGCGTGCGCGCGGCGTGAAAAGTTCCGGGAGAGGCGCTTGAAATGGGTCTTTCCGGCCCCATCTGCCGTTTCGAAAAGCGTCAACGCACCAGGTTTTGCGCCAAGTTGTCTGTCGCAATTTTGCAACGCACAAATTGCGCGGGCTTCGACGCGTTGCCGCCACTTTTAGCTTTAACTTTTTAACGACTTTCAGCGACATGGAAAACACGCAAGAGAACCCGACGAGCCAGAATCCCACGCCCGCCGACGAAACCGCGCGTCAGGCCGCGGAGGCCGCGACCCCCCAGCAGGACGCGGCTGCGAGCGCGGCCCCGGAAGCGCCGGCAACCGGCGTGGAAGCTGCATTGACCGAAGCTGAGGCAAAGATCGCCGAGTTGCAGGAAAGCTTCCTGCGCGCAAAGGCCGAGACCGAGAATGTGCGCCGCCGCGCTCAGGAAGATATCGCCAAGGCCCACAAGTTCGCGATCGAAAGCTTCGCTGAGCATTTGCTGCCGGTGGTCGACAGTCTTGAGGCAGCGGTTGCCCATTCATCCGACGACCTGCAGAAGGTTCGTGAGGGCGTCGAACTCACGCTGCGTCAGCTTTCCGGCGCACTGGAGAAGGGGCGCGTCGTCGCCTTGAACCCGGTTGGCGAGAAGTTCGACCCGCATCGTCATCAGGCTATTTCAATGGTGCCGGCCGATCAGGAGCCGAACACCGTCGTCGCCGTGCTGCAAAAAGGCTTTGTGATCGCCGACCGCGTGCTGCGCCCGGCTCTCGTAACTGTCGCGGCGCCGAAGTAAGCATCGCAACGCGCTGTCCGAGCCGTTTATTTGCCGTTGCGCCTGACACGGGCCGTTATGGCCGGCGTTCCCATCGCCGCCGGGCTCATGCCTCATGGCGTGCCGACCTGGCTCTTCTTATACCGAGGCAAGCGGCTCGGCCTGGCAACTGGCTGGCGCGGCCTTGGGCCACTTGAGGGGGCGATTGCCGCCGAGCGGGACAAGATTTGGCCGGTCAATGCGGTCGGGAGCACGGCAGGTGGTGAAAAAAGCGGCAAAAGTTCGACTGATTGAAAAAAATTAAAGACCGCATCGTAAAAGAGGTCTTGAAAACGATGCGGACGCACTTATGTTGGGTGCAGGTAGGAATTTAGAGCGGATCGCCGTACCGCCAGATGGGCAAAACCGGCGATTCCCGCAGCGATCAAAGTTAGGAGATTAGTAAAAATGGGCAAAATCATCGGTATCGACCTCGGCACGACCAACTCGTGCGTGGCGATCATGGAAGGCAATTCGGTCAAAGTGATCGAGAACTCGGAAGGTGCGCGCACCACGCCGTCGATCATCGCTTACATGGAAGACGGCGAAATTCTCGTCGGCGCACCGGCCAAGCGTCAGTCGGTCACGAACCCGAAGAACACGCTGTACGCCGTCAAGCGCCTGATCGGCCGCCGCTTCGAAGAAAAAGAAGTGCAGAAAGACATCGCTCTGATGCCGTACAAGATCATCAAAGCCGACAACGGCGACGCATGGATCGAAGTGCGCGACCAGAAGCTCGCACCGCCGCAAATCTCCGCGGAAACGCTGCGCAAGATGAAGAAGACCGCTGAAGATTACCTCGGCGAGCCGGTCACCGAAGCTGTGATTACGGTTCCCGCGTACTTCAACGACAGTCAGCGCCAGGCCACCAAAGATGCAGGCCGCATCGCCGGTCTGGAAGTGAAGCGGATCATCAACGAACCGACCGCAGCTGCACTGGCTTTTGGCCTGGACAAGGCGGAAAAGGGCGACCGCAAGATCGCGGTGTATGACCTGGGCGGCGGTACGTTCGACGTGTCGATCATCGAAATCGCGGATGTCGACGGTGAAATGCAGTTCGAAGTGCTGTCCACGAACGGCGATACGTTCCTGGGCGGTGAAGACTTCGACCAACGCATCATCGACTACATCATCAGTGAGTTCAAGAAGGAACAGGGCGTCGATCTGTCGAAAGACGTGCTTGCGCTGCAACGCCTGAAGGAATCGGCTGAAAAGGCGAAGATCGAACTGTCGTCGAGCCAGCAAACCGAAATCAACCTGCCGTACATCACGGCCGACGCGTCGGGTCCGAAGCACCTGAACCTGAAAATCACGCGTGCGAAGCTGGAAGCGCTGGTCGAAGAACTGATCGAACGCACCATCGAGCCGTGCCGTCTGGCGATCAAGGACGCGGGCGTGAAGGTCGGCGAAATCGACGACGTGATTCTGGTCGGCGGTATGACCCGCATGCCGAAGGTGCAGGACAAGGTTAAGGAATTCTTCGGCAAGGATCCGCGCCGTGACGTGAATCCGGACGAAGCCGTCGCCGTGGGCGCCGCGATTCAAGGTCAGGTTCTGTCGGGCGACCGTACGGACGTTCTGCTGCTCGACGTGACCCCGCTGTCGCTCGGCATCGAAACGCTCGGCGGCGTGATGACGAAGATGATCAACAAGAACACCACGATTCCGACCAAGCACGCGCAGGTCTACTCGACGGCTGACGACAATCAGAGCGCCGTGACGATCAAGGTGTATCAGGGCGAACGCGAAATGGCAGCGGGCAACAAGCTGCTCGGCGAGTTCAACCTGGAAGGCATTCCGCCGGCACCGCGCGGCACGCCGCAGATCGAAGTGAGCTTCGACATCGACGCGAACGGCATTCTGCACGTCGGCGCGAAAGACAAGGCAACCGGCAAGGAAAACCGCATCACGATCAAGGCGAACTCGGGTCTGTCCGAAGCTGAAATCGAGAAGATGGTGAAGGACGCGGAAGCGAACGCCGAAGAAGATCACAAGCTGCGTGAGTTGGCCGACGCCCGCAACCAGGGCGACGCGCTGGTCCACAGCACGAAGAAGGCGCTTACCGAATACGGCGACAAGCTCGAAGCCGCTGAGAAGGAAGCGATCGAAACCGCGCTGAAGGACCTTGAAGAAACGCTGAAGAGCGGTTCTAGCGACAAGGCCGCGATCGAAGCCAAGATCGAAGCGGTGGCGACCGCCTCGCAGAAGATGGGCGAGAAGATGTACGCCGACATGCAGGCTGCACAAGGTGCCGAAGCTGCGGCAGCGGGCGCGGCAGGTGCGGGCGCATCGGCAGGTGGCGCGAGCCAGCAGCAGGACGACGTGGTCGACGCCGAGTTCAAGGAAGTCAAGAAAGACTAAAGCCAGGTCGCAATTTGACCGTAAAGCCGCACACAGCAATGTGTGCGGCCCGGCTGCAAAACGGTCTGCTCCCGTTCGGGAGCATGAACCTGCAAAGCGGTTATCGCGCCTGGTGAGCCTGTTTGGGCTCTCCGGGCACATTTGTTTTATGGAGGACGTTGTTTGAACCGCCTGAAAGCGGCGTGAACAGCGGCCGGACGAGTCGCAAGACTCCAGCATTCAAGAGGAGCCACCGCGCCCCATTGCGCGAGTGGCGTTGAACCGATATGGCGAAACGGGATTACTACGAGGTTCTGGGCGTCGCAAAGAACGCGAGCGACGACGAAATCAAGAAGGCTTATCGCAAGCTTGCGATGAAGCACCACCCCGACCGCAATCCGGGCAACAAGGATGCGGAAGAGCATTTCAAAGAGGTGAAGGAAGCCTATGAAATGCTGTCGGACTCGCAAAAGCGTGCAGCGTACGATCAGTACGGTCACGCGGGCGTCGATCCGAACATGGGCGGAGCCGGTGCGCAAGGCTTCGGCGGTTTTGCCGATGCATTCGGCGATATTTTCGGCGACATCTTCGGCCAGGCTGCCGGCGGTGCCGCACGTGGCGGCGGCCGTGCAGGTCCGCAGGTGTATCGGGGCGCCGATCTGCGCTACAGCATGGAAATCACGCTGGAGCAGGCCGCGCACGGCTACGACACGCAAATTCGCGTGCCGAGCTGGGTGTCGTGTGAAGTCTGTCACGGCTCGGGCGCGAAGCCCGGCACCAAGCCGGAGACCTGCCCGACCTGTAGCGGTTCGGGTTCGGTGCGGATGTCGCAGGGCTTTTTCAGCATCCAGCAGACCTGCCCGAAGTGCCACGGCACCGGCACCTATATTCCCGAGCCGTGCGGACACTGCCATGGCGCGGGCAAGGTGAAGGAAACCAAGACGCTGGAAGTGAAGATCCCGGCGGGTATCGACGACGGCATGCGTATCCGGTCGGCCGGCAACGGTGAGCCGGGTATCAATGGTGGTCCGTCGGGAGATCTGTACGTCGAGATTCACATCAAGCAGCACTCGGTGTTCGAACGCGACGGCGACGATCTGCATTGCCAGATGCCGATTCCGTTCACCACGGCGGCACTCGGCGGCGAGATCGAAGTGCCGACCCTTGCGGGCCGCGCGAGCTTCACGGTGCCGGAAGGCACGCAGTCGGGGAAGACCTTCCGTCTGCGTGGCAAGGGTATCAAGGGGCTGCGTTCGAGCATTGCCGGCGATCTGTACGTGCATGTGCAAGTCGAAACGCCGGTCAAGCTCACCGAGTCGCAGCGCGATCTGCTTCAGCAATTCGAGAAAGCCCTCGTGGAAGGCGGCGCGCGGCATAGCCCGCAAAGCAAGAGCTGGTTTGATCGGGTGAAGAGCTTCTTCGATTAATTGCGGTTTGATTTGGCGGTAAGCATGACGGCAGCTGAGCGCAGCGCGATTTTCGCGTTGCTCGACGATTGCGACGCGACGGCGGCGTGCCGTTCGAGTCGTCTGTACACGGATTTTGTGCATGAACGGGTGTGCGTGGGCGCCGCGCAACTTGAGCTCATGTGCGAGACCGTGGTCGCGGACGCGCGGCGTGGTTTGCATGCCGTCGTGCTTGCCGACTATGAGTTTGGCCGGCATCTTCTCGATGGCGACCAGGCTCACCGGGCATCAAATGAAACGCAGCGTGGCGATGCCACGCTGCGTTTTTTATTGTTTGAACGTTGCGAGAAACTATCTCGCGACGACGTCGATACGTGGCTCGTGGAACGCGACGGCGGCGCGGCCGAGCCCTCCGTGGCGGGCACAGCGAATGTGTGTGCGAGCGTCGATCCCACGCAATTCAACGAAGCGATCGATGCGATCCATGCCGCCCTGCGCGCCGGCGATTCTTATCAGGTCAACTATACATATCGGCTCGGTTTCGATGTATTCGGCTCGCCGGCCGCGCTTTATCGCCGCCTGCGGGCGCGCCAGCCGGTTCCGTATGGCGCGCTGATCGCGTTGCCGGGCGACGAGTGGGTTTTGTCGTGCTCGCCGGAGTTGTTCATCGAGAAAGAAGGCGCCATGTTGCGCGCCCGGCCGATGAAGGGCACGGCGCCGCGATCAGCCGACCCCGTGGCCGATCGCCACGCCGCCGAGTTCCTGGCCAACGACCCGAAGAATCGTGCCGAGAACGTGATGATCGTCGACCTGTTGCGCAACGATCTGTCGCGCGTGGCGCAGACGGGTTCCGTCAAGGTGCCGGCGTTGTTTTCGGTTGAACCGTATGCGTCGGTATGGCAGATGACGTCGACGGTCCATTCGACGCTGCGCGCCGGCACGTCTTTCGCTGCGATCATGCGGGCGCTGTTTCCGTGCGGCTCGATTACCGGTGCGCCGAAGCACCGCACGATGCAATTGATCGACGAGCTCGAAAGCACGCCGCGCGGACTTTACGCCGGCGCGATCGGCTGGCTCGACGTGCCCGCAAGCACCGCAAGCACCGCAAACGACACCACTTGCGGCGACTTCTGCCTGTCCGTCGCGATCCGCACCCTGACCTTAAGCCCGGCCGCACAGCCCGGCGTGCTGCGAGGCACGATGGGCGTGGGCGCCGGCATCGTGCTCGACAGTGTGGCCGCCGACGAATATGCGGAGTGCCAATTGAAAGCCAGCTTTCTGACCGGCGCGGAACCCGGTTTCGAGCTTTTCGAGACCATGTACGCGACACAGGAAGAAGGCGTGCGCCATCTATCGCGCCATCTCGCACGACTCTCGGCGAGCGCCGCGGCGCTGGGTTTCAGACTCGACGACGAAAACGAAATTCGCGCGCAAATCACGGAGAAATGTGCGGCGTTGCCTGCGCACATTCCGCACCGCATGCGTCTCGCGCTGAGCAAGAACGGCGCGGTGCAATTAACGGCGGCGGTGTTGACGCCGCTGGCCGACTCGACCGTCGGTGTGTTGCTCGGGCCGGATCATGCATTCCCCGTTATGCACGCCGATGATCCGCTGCTGCGGCACAAAACCACGCACCGTGCCGAATACGATCGTGGCTGGCGCGAAGCCGAAGCGCGGGGCGCCTTCGACACGTTGTTCTTCAACGAGCGCGGTGAACTGACCGAAGGCGGGCGCTCGAACGTGTTTGTGAAGCTGGCGGGACGGTGGTGGACGCCACCATTGGAGTCAGGCGTTCTGCCCGGGATCATGCGGGGCGTGCTGCTGGAGGATATCGACCTTCACGCAGCGGAACGCGTGTTGACTCGAATCGATGTGCGGAATGCGGAAGCGCTTCTGGTGTGCAACGCGCTGCGAGGCGCGGTACAGGCGCGCGTGGTGGGCTAAGGCAGCGCGCAAGGCTAAAGCAGAAAGCCAAAGAAATCAGCCGTGCCGGCGGGCGAACGAGGACTTGAGCGCCGCGTGCCGCCATGCCACAGGCAGCTCAAGCGTGGCGAACGTGCAGCAGGCGTGCCACCCATCCCGTAAGGCGTGCATGCCATGTGGATTCACGCACGTCATGCGGCGCGGTGGCGTGACTGCGGATTTCTGCTACATCGATCAGGCAAAAGGGGCTCATGGTCATCTCTCTTCGGCTGGCGGCAGGGCCGCGTTAACAAGGTAGACGAAGATAGATGACCCGGCTTTAAGACAATATCAGACTGGTCTCAAAACGTGCCCGGATGCGCGTGATCAAGACGGTTCCCAAGTCCGGCCCGAACTTAGAACGTATGTTCCGGCCCCGGGAACGTACCGTCCTTCACAGCGTGCACATACGCTTCCACGGCCGCCTGAATGCTCGGTTGACCCTGCATGAAATCCTTCACGAAGCGCGGCCGCTTGCCGGGGAAAATTCCCAGCATGTCGTGCAGCACCAGCACCTGACCTGAGCAGTCGAGACCCGCACCGATACCGATCGTCGGAATCCGCAATTGCTTCGTGACTTCGCTTGCGAGCAGTGTCGGGATCGCTTCCATGACGATCAGTTGGGCGCCCGCGTTCTGTACGGCCAGCGAGTCGCGCAACAACTGGCTCGCACCGGCCTCGGTTTTGCCTTGCACCTTGAAGCCGCCAAACGCATGCACCGATTGCGGCGTGAGGCCGACGTGCGCGCACACCGGAATCGACCGTTCGACCAGAAAACGCACCGTGTCCGCGAGCCACTCACCGCCCTCGAGTTTCACCATCTGCGCGCCGGCGCGCATGAGTTCCACCGAGCTTTTGAAAGCGTCCTCCGGCGTGCCGTAAGTGCCGAACGGCAGATCGGCGACCACCAGCGCCGAGGGTCGCGCCCGCGCGACGCTCGCCGTGTGATAGGCGATGTCGGTGAGCGACACCGGCAGCGTGGTCGTCTGGCCTTGCAGCACGTTGCCGAGCGAGTCGCCGATCAGCAGGACGTCGACACCCGAGCGATCCAGCAGCGCCGCGAAGCTCGCGTCGTAGCAGGTCAGCATGGCGATCTTTTCGCCGGCATCGCGCATCGCCTGCAGTTTCGGCACGGTGATGGCGTTCCGGCTCGTTTCCTGCAAATAGGTCATGGAGAAAATCCGTTGGAAAAAGAGGGGGCGCGCCGCTTAAAGCGACGTGCCTTTGACAAAGAATTCCTTGCGTCCGCGCATGGTTTCGATGCGTTCGGCGAGTAGCGCAAGGTCCGCGTCCGAGTCGAGCGGATTCAGATGTTCAGCATTGACCGTCAGCACGGGCGTGCGGTCGTAGTGATAGAAAAACTCGTTGTAGGCGTCGCAGAGCGCGTGCAGATATGCATCGGAAATCTGCAGTTCCATGGGCACGGCCCGTTTCTGGATGCGCGCGAACAGCACTTCAGGACTGGCTTGCAGGTAGACCACGAAATCCGGTGCCGGCGCGCTGACGTCGAGTCGCGCGGCAAGGGCGCGATACAAGTGCCACTCGTCTTCCTGCAGCGTCAGACGCGCGAAGATCTCGTTCTTCTGCGTCATGAAATCGGCGATAAGCGGTGTGCCCGCCACATGCGCGGCCGCGACCTCCTGGGCCTGCTGCGCGCGCTGCAACGCGAAGTGCAATTGCGCGGGAAGCGCATAACGCGCGGTGTCGCGATAAAAACGTTCGAGAAAGGGATTGTCTTGCGGCCGCTCGAACAACTCCTGCATCGACCAGCGCTGTGCGAGCCGCCGCGCGAGCGAGGTCTTGCCGACACCGATCGGCCCTTCGATCGCGAGATAGCCAAACGGCGGCCGCAATTGCGGGGCGGTGACGGTAAGTGGCGGCGAACTCATTCGCAACGTCCCTTGTCCGCGGCGGGGGCGCCGGCAGTCAATGCATTGAGCATTGGACACTGACAGGGCCCTTTGACCTTTTCGATGCGTTGATCGCGGACACCTTCGAGCAGTGCTTCGGCACGGCCGTGTTGCGGAATGATCAGCGCCGGGTCGATCTCGACGAGCGGGACAAGTGCAAAGGCGCGCTCGATCAAACGCGGATGCGGCACGATCAGATCGGCTTCGTCGATCGATTGATCGCCGTAGAGCAGGATGTCGAGATCGAGCGTGCGCGGTGCATTGCGAAACGGCCGTTCCCGGCCGAACTGATGTTCGATCTTGTGGCACAGCGCAAGCAGATGCCGCACGGGGAGCGTCGTATCGACCTTCACGACGCAGTTGAAATAGTCGTCGCCGCCCGCGTCGATCGGGGCAGTACGATAAAAGCTCGACTTCGCGAGCACGGTGATGGTGTGCTGTTGGGCGAGACACACCACCGCGTCTTTCAGGGTCTGGCGCGCGTCCCCGAGATTCGCGCCGAGGCCGAGATAAGCAACCGTCATGGCATAACTTCCTGCAACTATCGTTCGACGGCCTCAGCCAACGCCGTGTCAGTCATCGTGCGAGCTGTCATGGCCCGCCTCGTTGGCTGCGCGTTCTGACGAACCGCCCTCCATTCCGTCGCCCGGTTTGCGGGTTCTGGCGCCACTGCTGCGCCTCCGTCGTTTTCTGGGGCTCCGGTCCTTCCCGCCTTGCGTGAGTAAGGTCTCACGCGCAGCGACGTCTCCTTCAATGAACTCCGTCCACCACGCACCGACCGACTCATCGAGTTCGCCCGATTCGCAGCGCAACAGGAGGAAATCATACCCCGCTCTAAATCTTTGGTGTTCCAGCAGCTTCAGCGCACTTCTTCCCGAGCGTTTTTCAAGGCGCAACTGCAGGCCCCAGATCTCACGCATGTCGGACGAGAAGCGCTTGTGAATCGCCAGTTTCTCGGTTTGCATGTCGAGGACTTCGTCCATCGCGCGATGCAGCGCCGGCACCGGATATTCGCCGTTTGCTTCAAATTGCTGCCAGCGCGTCTGCACGTCGTGCCACAGCAGGGTGGCAAACAGGAAGCCCGGCGAAACCGGCTTGCCGGCGCGCACCCGGGCGTCTGTATTGGAGAGCGCGAGCGTGATGAATTTCTCGCCGATCGGCTGTTCCAGCACGACGTCGAGCAGCGGCAGCAGACCGTGATGCAGGCCTTCCTGGCGCAGACGTTTCAAACAGGCGAGCGCGTGCCCCGACAGCATCAGCTTGAGCATCTCGTCGAACAGACGCGCGGCCGGTACGTTGTTGATCAGATCGGCCATTTTGACGATCGGCGCGCGAGTCGTGTCTTCGATCTCGAAGTCGAGCTTGGCGGCGAAACGCACCACGCGCAGCATCCGCACCGGGTCTTCGCGATAGCGCGTGGCCGGGTCGCCGATCATGCGCAGCAGACGCGCGCGCATGTCGGCCATGCCGTTGTGATAGTCCAGCACGGTTTGCGTGGCCGGATCGTAGTACATCGCGTTGATCGTGAAGTCGCGGCGCGTGGCGTCTTCGTGCTGCTCGCCCCAGACGTTGTCGCGCAGCACGCGGCCGCTGGCGTCTACCGCATGGGTGCGGCGGTCGAGCTCGTCGCGCTTGAGACGGCGCGGCGGCGCCGCGTCGGCCGCGGGCGGATCGACCAGCGCACGGAATGTCGAGGTTTCGATGATTTCCTGGCCGAACTGCACGTGCACGATCTGGAACCGGCGGCCGATGATGCGGGCGCGACGGAACAGTTTCTGCACCTGTTCGGGCGTGGCGTCGGTCGCGACGTCGAAGTCTTTCGGCTTGATGCCGAGCAGCAGATCGCGCACCGCACCGCCGACGATAAACGCGCGATGCCCCGCTTCCTGCAGGCCCTCGGTAACGCGAATCGCGTTCCGTGAGATCAGCGACTGATCGATGCCGTGCACGTCGTGCGGAATGATGACCGGCACGTCGGGGTCCCGCACGGTTTTGACGGCGGGGCGCGCCGGTTTGCGGCGCGTTTTGCCGGCGCCGGATGTATTGCGTGCCGGCGATTCACCGGCTTCGTCTGCTTCGGCTGCGGCGGGCGAGGCGTTGTCAGCGGGCGCCGAGTCCTGGCCGAATAGCTTGCGGATAAGTTTTTTGATCACGAGGGTTGAAAGAGTTCGAGGATGCGCCAGCCTTTGGCCTGCGCATGGGCGCGCAATGTGTCGTCGGGATTGGTCGCGATCGGATCGGTGACCTTTTCCAGCAGCGGGATGTCGTTGTGCGAGTCGCTATAGAAATAGCTGTGCTCGAAATCGCTCCATGTCTTGCCGAGCGATGCCAGCCACGCTTCGGTACGGACGATCTTGCCTTCCTTGTAGCTCGGCGTGCCGGTAGGGCGGCCGGTGTACGGCGAATGCGGCTGACCGTCGACGGTTTCCGCCTCGCAGGCGATCAGCGCGTCGACGCCGAACGCCTGAGCGATCGGGCGGGTAATGAATTCGTTGGTGGCGGTGACCACGCAGCACAGATCGCCGGCTTCGCGGTGCTCCCTGACCAGCTCCAGCGCGACTGGAAAGATCGCCGGCGTGATCACTTCATGCATGTACTGGGCGTGGAGATCGGCAAGCTGGGCGCGCGTGTACTTTGACAGCGGCGTGAGCATGGCGATCAGGTAAGCGTGAATGTCCAGCTTGCCGGCTTTGTAGTCGGCGAAAAAGCGGTCGTTTTCACGGGCGAAGTTTTCCGGGTCGACCATGCCTTGTTTCACCATGAAGCGGCCCCATTCGTGGTCGCTGTCGGTGGGAATGAGCGTGTGGTCGAGGTCGAAGAGTGCGAGGTTAGCCATGGGGGCCTATTTTACTTGAAGCGGCGTCGGGGGACGCGGATGAGGCGGCGGCCGACGCGGATGCAGCCGATGAGGCGGCCGCGCCGCGCCGGTCGTCGGCCTCGGGCGAGGCCAGCATGGTGCGCAAAAGCGGCAGCGTGACCGCGCGTTTCTGTTCGAGCGAGAAGCGGTCGAGCGCGTCGAGCAGGGCCATCAGGCTCGGCATGTCCCGGCGAAAATGCGTCAGCAGATAGGCGGGGACGTCGTCGGCGAGCATGATGCCGCGCTCGCGCGCCGCGTGTTTGAGCACCGCGGCTTTGCCCTCGTCCGGCAGCGGCGCGAGGTGGAACACGAGGCCCCAGCCGAGGCGCGTGCGCAGATCTTCGCGCACCGTCATGCCTATCGGCGGCGCATTGCCCGCGGCGACCAGCGCGCTGGTGGGATGCGCGCGCACTTCGTTGAACAGGTTGAACACGGCGATTTGCTGGGCCGCGGACAGGCCGTCGCAATCGTCGATCGCATACAGCGCGACGCGCGGGTCGAACGTGAAGGCGGCGAGGCTGCTCTGCGGGCCCGCAAAGCGGGCATGGCCCGGCGGCGCTTCGTGAACGAGCGCCTGCAGCAGGTGCGTGCGGCCGCTGCCGGCTTCGCCCCAGATGTAGAAGGTGCGATCGGCCACCGGGCCGGCCGCGAGCGCGTTGTCGAGCTCGCGTAGCCGCGTGACCAGCTCGGCGTTGGCGCCGGCGAAGAAATTGTCGAATGTCGATGGCGGCGGGGTGCCGAGATCGAGCGTCAGTTGACGAAGCACAGTAGGTTAATGCCGAAAATGGGGCTTGGGCCGCAAATGGCCCGAACCTCGGGCCCTGAAACGTCAATGAGCAGTCAGTGACTCAGTTTTTATAAAGCGTGCTCGTCAGATAGCTTTGACGCAACTCGCGCATCGCCACCGACAGAATCGCGCTGACCGGCAGCGCCAGCAACACGCCGAAAAAGCCGAACAGCTGGCCGAACGCGAGCAACGCGAAGATAACCGCGAGCGGGTGCAGGCCGATCCGCTCGCCGACGAGGCGCGGCGTGAGATAAAAGCTCTCCACGATCTGGCCGACGCCGTAAATCAACGCAACCGCGCCGAAGCCATACCAGTCGCCGAATTGCAGCAGCGCCGCGAGCAGCGCGAGCGCAAGCCCGGTCGCAAAGCCGATGTACGGGATGAACACCGCGAGGCCGGTGAAGATACCTACCGGCAGCGCGATCTCGAAACCGGCGATGGTCAGCGCAATCGCATAATAGACCGCGAGCACGCCCATCACGAGCAACTGGCCGCGCAGGTATTGCGACAGCATCTGGTCCATGTCGCGCGCGAGTTGCAACGTCTTGTCGAGCCAACGGCGCGGCACCACGATCTGCACCCGCGCGAGCATGCGATTCCAGTCGTACAGTAGATAGAACAGCACAAGCGGCACCATCACGAGGTTACCGACCACCGTCATCATGACGTTGCCGCTGGTGCGGATCGAGGTCCATGCATACATCGCGACCTGTTGCGCGCTGCCTTCGAGCTGCCCCATCACGAGATCGCGAATACTGGCGAAATCGAGCGAGTCGGCGAGACCGAGCCATGCAAGCTTGGGTTGCAGCCACGCGCTCACATGCGCAAACAGCACGGGCACCTGCTGTTTCAGCTGCGGGCCTTCTTTCTGGATGACGGCCAGCACCAGCAGCACGAGCATTGTCATCAGCAACGTGAACAGCAGCATCATCAGCAAGGCGGCGAGTCCGCGCGGCACACGCCGGCGCACCATCCACGCGACGCCCGGCTGCAGAATGTACGCGAGAATCGCGCCGAGCAGGAACGGCGTGAGGACCGGACTCAGGAGCCAGAGCAGAATACCGACAACCAGCGCGATCGCCAGCCAGATAAAGGCGCGGCGCTGCACAGGTGTCAGGATCGAGGAGTTCTGTTGCAAAGTTTGTTTCCCAGGTGTCGTCCCGACCGGAAGATTCAGGATGATTCAAATTCCAGCCAGCCGGCCGGCAACTCGGTGTGGGACCTGAGTAGGCGCTGAAGCGCCAACTCGGGTCGTCATCGGGTAAAATCGCATTTTACCGACCTTCTTGCTCTTCCCCATGAATCAACCCAAATCCGCTCCAGATGCCCAAGGTTTGTCCTATCGCGACGCCGGCGTGGACATCGACGCGGGCGACGCCCTTGTCGACGCGATCAAGCCCTTTGCCAAAAAGACGATGCGCGACGGCGTGCTGGGCGGCATCGGCGGATTTGGCGCGCTGTTCGAAGTGCCGAAGAAGTACAAGGAACCCGTGCTGGTATCGGGCACCGACGGCGTCGGCACCAAGCTGCGCCTCGCGTTTCAACTGAACAAACACGACACGGTCGGCCAGGATCTGGTGGCCATGAGCGTGAACGACATTCTGGTTCAGGGCGCCGAGCCGCTGTTCTTCCTCGATTATTTCGCTTGCGGCAAGTTGGACGTCGGTACCGCGGCAACGGTCGTGAAGGGCATCGCGCATGGTTGCGAACTGTCCGGTTGTGCGCTGATCGGCGGCGAAACGGCTGAAATGCCGGGCATGTACCCGGACGGCGAGTACGATCTGGCCGGTTTCGCGGTCGGCGCGGTGGAAAAGAGCAAGATTATCGACGGCAGCACGATCGCCCCGGGCGACGTGGTGCTGGGTCTGGCTTCGAGTGGTATCCATTCGAACGGTTTTTCGCTGGTGCGCAAGATCATCGAGCGCGCGCAGCCCGATCTGAATGCGGATTTTGACGGCCGCTCGCTGGCCGACGCGTTGATGGCGCCTACGCATATCTACGTGAAGCCTTTGCTGGCCTTGATGCAGCAGATCGCTGTCAAGGGTATGGCGCACATCACCGGCGGCGGCCTGGTCGAGAATATTCCGCGTGTTCTGCGTGAAGGCCTGACGGCTGAGCTGGATCATCGCAGCTGGCCGCTGCCGCCGCTGTTCTCGTGGCTGCAGAAACACGGCGGCGTGGCGGATGCGGAAATGCATCGCGTGTTCAACTGCGGGATTGGCATGGCCGTGGTGGTGTCCGCTGCTGACGCAGACGCGGCGATCGGCCTGTTGTCGGCCGCCGGCGAGCAGGTCTGGAAGATCGGCGTGATCCGCGAAAGCGCGGCAGGCGAAGCTCAGACGGTGGTCGTCTAATCCGCGCCTGACTCAAGGCCGGTCGGCCCGCGCGGCGCACACAAAGAGCGCCGCGCGGGTAAAAAACCTCAGATCATCGCTTCAATCAAGCTCACGGCCTGCGCAGTCGCGCCGGGATCGCAGCAATCCACCACAACCCTCTCCGTCATGCTGCGCAGCCACGTGAGTTGCCGCTTGCACAATTGCCGGGTGGCAAAGATCCCCTTGTCCCGCATGGTCGAATAGTCGACCGTGCCGTCGAGATATTCCCAGGCCTGCCGGTATCCCACGCAGCGCATGGAGGGCATCTCGGGCGATAAATCTCCGCGCTCGCGCAATTTCACGACTTCGTCGATAAAGCCATGGGCCAGCATGGCGTCGAAGCGCTTCTCGATGCGCGCATGCAGCACGCTCCGCTCGGACGGCTCAAGCGCAATCGGCACGAAACGCCAGGCCAAAGCGGCGTCGTCCGTTCGGGCGGGCGCGGCCAGCAGAGCGGACATCGCTTGCCCCGTCAGCATGAAGACTTCAAGCGCGCGCTGAATTCGCTGCGAATCGTTTGGCGCGAGGCGTGCGGCTGTAATGGGATCGGCCGCCGCGAGCCGCGCGTGCAGCGCCGGCCAGCCGTCACGCGCGGCATCGGCATCGAGCGTCGCACGCACGTCGGCATCGGCGGCGGGCAGGTCGTTGAGTCCCTGCGTGAGCGCCTTGTAGTACAGCATGGTTCCGCCAACCAGCAAAGGCAGCCGCCCGCGAGCGCTGATCTCGCCGATCAGGCGCAACGCATCGCTGCGAAACTCCGCTGCCGAGTAGGAATCCGCCGGGTCGACGATATCGATCAGATGATGCGGCGCCACCGCGCGTTCTTCCGGTGTGGGCTTGGCGGTGCCGATATCCATCTCGCGATAGACCAGCGCCGAATCGACACTGATGATTTCGACCGGTCTGCGTGCGGCCAGCGCCAGCGCGGCAGCGGTTTTGCCGGACGCGGTCGGGCCGAGCAGGCAAGGAACCGGCGCGGGCGTGGGTGAAGTGCTTGAGGTCATGGGCAAGACGGCGCGCGCCGAATCAGCGTAGTCAGGCGCACGGTCATTGGCCGCGCATGAACAGTCGGTCGAGATCGGACAGTGTCAACTGATACCACGTGGGACGCCCGTGGTTGCATTGATCGGCGCGTTCGGTTGCCTCCATCTGACGCAACAGCGCGTTCATTTCATCGAGCGTCAAACGCCGGTTCGCGCGCACTGCGTGATGGCACGCGAGTGTGCCGAGCAGTTCATGTTGACGCTCGGTCAACACGCGGGAGCCGCCGAACGCGTGCAGGTCGGAGAGTACCGCGCGTGCCAGCGCCTGCAGATCGGCGTCTTTCAGTAGCGCGGGCACTGCGCGGATCGCGAGCGTGGTCGGCGACAGCACGGCGAGATCGAAGCCGAGTGCGTCCAGCGTGTCGCGCTCTTCTTCGACCGTGCCGATTTCGATGGGATCGGCCTGCATCGTTTGCGGGATCAGCAGCGGCTGCACGGCAATCGTACGATCGGCCAGTGCGTTCTTGAACTGCTCGTACAGGATGCGCTCGTGCGCGGCGTGCATGTCGACAATCACGAGTCCGTGCGCGTTTTGCGCAAGCACATAGATGCCGTGAATCTGGCCGAGGGCGAAGCCGAGCGGTTGCTCATCCGAGGCATTGAAAGCAGGCGACGCGTACGGTCCCGAGGCGTTGTACGGGGACGGCGTTTCCGCAGCCGAATCGCGCGCTTCGAATAGGGTCGCGCCTTCCGCCGTGCCGGCGTTCGTGTCCTTGCGGCCGAACAGTGCGTCATAGAAGGCCAGTGGCTGCGCGACCGGCAACGTGCCCTGCGTCATGCGCGCCTGACGCATCCAGGTATTTCCGGGCTGCGAGGCGCCGAATCCGCCTCCCGCCGCGCTACCAGGCGCGCCTGCCCCCGTGCCGAAACCTCCGCCGCTTGCGGCACCCGCACTGCCCAGCGGCGTAGCGCCGAACGAAGCCGGTCCGCCCGTCGCCGCTTCGAGATGCGCCGCATGCCCACCGGCGGTAGTTTCCGGCGACGCGCCCGCGTGCCGCGCCAACGCGCGCTGCACGGCATGGAACACGAACTGGTGAATCGAACGCGAATCGCGAAACCGCACTTCGATTTTCGACGGGTGAACGTTTACATCGACGGCTTCCGGCGGCAAATCGAGAAACAGCACGTATGACGGATAGCGATCGCCGTGCAGCACGTCTTCATAGGCGGCGCGCACAGCGTGCGTGAGCAGCTTGTCGCGCACGAAGCGGCCATTGACGAAGAAGTATTGCTGGTCCGCACGTCCGCGGCTCGCGGTCGGCAGCCCCGCACAACCGTAGACCGCGAGCGGTCCGGCGGATTCGTCGAGCGGCAGATGCGCCGTCGCAAAGGTTTCGCCAAGAATCTTCGCGACCCGCGCGGGCGGCTCGCTGGCATTCCAGTGTTCGACCGCCTTACCGTTATGCAGGACTGAAATCGCCACATCCGGTCGTGCCAGCGCGGCGCGGCGAATCTGTTCGAGGCAATGGCCGAGCTCAGTCTGTTCGCTTTTCAGGAATTTGCGGCGCGCCGGCGTATTGAAGTACAGCTCGCGGACTTCGATCGTGGTGCCTTGCGTGCCCGCGGCGGGGCTCAGCACACCGGTTTGCGCGTCGACACGCACGGCGTGCGGCGCGTCGGCCGTGCGGCTGGTGATGCTCATTTGCGCGACGGACGCAATCGACGCCAGCGCTTCGCCGCGAAACCCCAGCGTGGCAACCGCTTCGAGTTCGGCGAGCGAGCGGATCTTGCTGGTTGCGTGACGCATCAGCGCGAGCGCGAGCTCGTTTTCGGGGATGCCGCAGCCGTCGTCGGTGATTGAGATGCGTTTGACGCCGCCCTCGTCGAGCAGGATGCGCAGCGTCTGCGCGCCGGCGTCGAGCGCGTTTTCCAGCAATTCCTTGACCACCGAGGCCGGCCGCTCGACCACTTCGCCAGCGGCAATCTGGCTGATCAGTTGATCGGGCAGGGGCTGGATCGCCCGCAACGGGCGTGGGGCGGGCGCGGCGGCGGAAACCGTGGCCGCGTCGGCGGTGCCGGCAGGCGTTTCGGAGAATTCTGACATGGCGAAATTATAGCGATTCGGCGCGGGCAGGCCGGGTGCGGACCGAAGGCGCGGTTTGAGGTGCTCTTGCGCCGCTGCCACTGAACTGCCGCACGGTAGCAAATCGGTCCCGCACGGCAGATTTTTAATCGCATCCGGGCACTTTCGGTATCATGACGCGGTCAGTTTCCGGCGGCGAACACGCGTTCGCCGCTCAGCATCCGCAAGGCCGCTCGAGCGGCCATTCCTGCCACGCTCACATTCGCTCAATAAAGGACGCTTTTTGGACACGCTGCTGCAGTTCGCCAATCTTGTCTTGCACATCGACAAGTTTCTGGGAGTCTTTATTCACGAGTACGGCGCCTGGGTCTATGCGGTGCTGTTTCTGATCGTATTCTGCGAAACCGGGCTGGTTGTTCTGCCGTTTCTTCCGGGCGATTCGCTGCTGTTCATCGGCGGCGCGTTTTGCGCGACCGGTGAAATGAACCTCGGGTTGCTGATCGTGCTGCTGCTGGTTGCCGCGATCGCCGGCAACACGGTGAACTATATGGTCGGACGGGCCATCGGGCCGCGGGTGTTCGATTCACATATCCCGCTTCTCGAGCGCTTTCTCGACCGTGCCGCGCTGCAGAAGACGCATAACTTCTATGAAAAGCATGGCGGCAAAACTATCGTGCTGGCGCGCTTCATTCCGGTCGTGCGGACATTCGCCCCGTTCGTTGCCGGCGCATCGGAAATGACAGTTAGCCGGTTCCAGTTGTTCAACATTCTCGGGGCGCTTTTGTGGGTGCTCCTGCTCGTGTTGCTCGGCTACTTCTTCGGCAACATTCCGTTCATCCGGCAGTATCTGAACCTGATCGTGCTGGTGGGTATCGGCGCGGCCGTGGTGCCGGTTGTGCTTGGCGCGGTATGGAAGATGACGCGCAAGAACACGTCGAAGGCGGGCACCCGCTGACTCTGCAGCTCGCACCGGGCAGAAGAACAAACGGCGTCGCGAAACTCGCGACGCCGTTTTTTTGCAGACCTCATCTCAGCGAACGTCAACCTCCATCCAGCGGCCTAAGCCCCAATCGGGCTCAACTGACTATGCGCGGTGCAAGCGGTGTTTCCGGTGTCGGATAGCCCGCCTCCCTGAAGGTCTGGATGATCGCGCGGTTGGTGTCGAAATAGACCTGCCAGTAATGGTCGGTGTGCGTGTAGGGGCGCACGCACAGCAGCGGTCCTTCAGGCGTGAAGCTCAATACTTCGATATCCGGAGCAGGACTTTCGGCCACGTTCGGAATTTGTGTAACGGCCGCCTTGAGCCGGTTCATCGCATCCGTCGGATCGACGCCGTTCGCGATCTTCGCGGTCAGTTCGACGCGCCGCACCGGCAATGCGCTGTAGTTCGAGATAGTGTCCGAAAAGATCTTGTTGTTGCCGATGATCGTTGTCACATTGTCGGGCGTCACGATGGTCGTGCCGAACAGCCCAAGTTCCGAGACCGTGCCTGTGACGCCGCCCGCCATAACGAAATCGCCCACCTTGAACGGCCGCAGCACCTGCATGAAGATGCCCGCCGCGAAGTGGGCAAGCAAGCCGCCCCACGCAGTGCCGATAGCGAGACCGAGGCCGGCGAGCAAGGCGGCGAACGAGGTCGTCTGAACGCCGAACACCTGCAGGATCGCGAGGATCAGCAGCAGGTTCAGCAGTGCGCCGAGAATCGAGCCGAGGTAGTGAGCGAGGGTTGGATCGACCCGGCCGTTTTTCGACAGCAGCTTGCGAAGCAAGCCGGTGATCAGGCCAATGACCCAGCGGCCAACGATCCACAACACGATCGCGCCGAGTACCTTGGTGCCGAGGTCGATGCCTCGGGTCATGATGAACACGCGTACGGTATCGAGATCCAAGATGTTCCTCGTTGGTTAAGTTGCCTTCGACTGATTGAACGGCGGGAGTGCAATACAGCGGCAAATGCCCGGTGACGGGCGCAAACGGTAACTCTCGGTCTTCGGAAGTTATAGGCGACGGCGCGCCCATACGCAAGGTCCGTTCCTGACGACGACGCGCATTGCGTGACGGACGAAAACAGTTCGTGCGGCGTTACATCGGCAGATGGGATTCGGAATACGCAGATGTGCGAATGACCAGCGTGTTGTTGTCTGTTTTGGCATGACGGGCGCGACGCGTTACATGCTGCCATGCCAGAGCGGCAATGGCTGCCACCACATAAGCGCTGCCGCGTTCGAAGAATGCACTCGACGAGCTGAACCTGCCGTAGCGGTTCTGCGCATCGGCGAACACGAGAAAGGTCAGTGCGGCGTCGAGCAGCAGCGCCGTTGAAGCCAGTGCGACAAAAACGTGCGGACCATTGAGTGTGGCGCCGGGTACGAGCCGGTTGCACAGAAGACACACGCTCAGCACGATGGCCAGCAAAACAAGGTTCGAAATAAGGCCGAACAGAAAATTGGTCATGTCGATGGAATGAAAGCGCGGAGCGCTGCGTTTTTGCCATAGCGTCTGCTCACGCGGAATGGCACCGTGAGCGGAATCGGCGGCGATCATTGCATGTCTTCACGTCTCAATAAATATCAATGTTCGGAGTCCGTTGTATCTCAGTCGATATCGAATAGGCGCGTTGTAGGAAGAGTCTCGGGGCTGTGTGCGGTGTGGCGGTCTGTGTTGTGAGAATGTTTCCCACGTGGGCGCTTCTGAAGCCTGAGCCTCGCCGAGTCGGACCGTTGCAGGTGCGCTCGATCTTGTGAATGTCGCGGCCGGCCGCCTCGACGGCTTCTTCGAACAGGGATCAAGCGCGTGGGATAGGGCGGCCGGCAGCCTGCTGATCACGGAAGCCGGTGGGCTGGTTGGCGACTATGCCGGCGGCGCCGACTTTCTGCGCGTCGGCGAAATTGTCGCGGGCAACCCGAAGCTATACGCGCAGATGGTGCCGCTGCTCGTCGGGTACAGCCGTACGAAACAGGGATTGCGCTGAGGTTGCGTGCGGAGCGTGGGGCGTTGGCCTCACAAAAGAAAAAGGGCTCAGCTTGCGCTGAGCCCTTTAAATCTTTGGTAGGCCGTACGGGATTCGAACCTGTGACCAACGGATTAAAAGTCCGCTGCTCTACCAACTGAGCTAACGACCCAAAGAACCCGCATTGTACCCATCAAACCTAAGCCGGTCAAGCCTTCCAAGCCCTTGGGCTGGCTTGATTCGGGGTTTGCGCGGGCGTTGCCAAAGGGCGAAAAAGCCCTGCTCTCTTACTGGTGAATACCGGTGTTTCCTAGCTTTTCGCCCGTTTTCCGTTGCCAAACCGTAGCCAAGTTGCGCTAGGATTGCTGGACGGTCGGATTTGGCAACGGTGCCCAATCTGGGCAGGGCGATAGTCTGCTGTCAGCCGTGTAAAGAGACTCGCTAGGAAAACAACATGACGAACAACACTGAAGAGCAAAAAAACAGGTTCGCTTTCACTGAGAAGGCGATTGATGCGCTGCCCTTTGAACCCAAGGGTAAGCAAAGGATGTTTTATGACACGAACTCCAGACTTGCCCTGCGCGTGCTGGCAACCAAGAAGGTCTTTTATGTTCAAAAGCGTGTTCCTGGGGAAGATCCGATTCGTGTGAAAGTTGGTGATGTCGGGGATATTGGTATTGCCAAGGCGCGTCAAAAGGCTGAGGAAATCCTGGGGAAGGTAGCCGCTGGCATCAATCCCCATGAGGAAAAGAAGAAGGCTCTGGAACAGAAGAAAAAGGAAGAGGTTGCTGTCCAGATTCAGGGCAAGAAGGATGAGGAAACCTTGCAATGGTTGCTCGACAAATACAAGGTAGAAAAGCTCATCGACAAAAACGGTGGCAAACAGGCTACCCTTGATAGTCATGAGGATGCTGTCAAGTTCTTTACTGAGCGAGATGTAACATTGCTCAAGCGAGATACGGTCAACGGTGGTTGGGTCGTTGATGAAACAATCACTCTTGAAAGCTGGCTTGATCGTCCTATCCGCAAGATTACACGCAGTGAAGTTCTGGATCGCTTCAAGTATTTTTCGCGTGCCAAGAAGTCTCGTGGAGCCGATCTGGTTCCCATGACCCGGACCTATCAACTTGGCTTCAAGACATTGCAGTCAGCTTTTAATCATCATCTTTCTCATCTTGAGCCTGATGTTCGTGAGGATCTTCAGAACCCCGCTCAAATCCTCTCCGATCATAAACTCTGGAAAGCAAGCAATACAGTTAAACGACTTGTTGACTTTCGGGATGATGAAGGCCCGCTGTGGTGGAATGCTCTGGAAGAATACAAGCTCAGAAACTTTGTCGCCTATGCTTACATTGTCATCTCACTGTTGCAAACGGGGCGGTCCATTGACATTTGCTCGCTTCGATTTGATACCAATGTGAACATGAACTTGCGAGAGATTACATACTTCGATACAAAGAACCATAACGACTATACACTGTGCATCACAAACTTTGTCTATGACTTGCTCGTTGAGTTGAAGAAGATTAGCAAAAATGGCTATGTCTTTTACTACCCGGAGAGCAAAACAGGTTACATTCCCAAAGATGCCAAGGCTCACTTTGATAACGTATTCAAGCGCGGTGGCAAGCTCATCAGTCACCATGACTTGCGCCGGACATGGACTCGTATTGCTGACCGTGGTTCTATGGGTGTGAGTGAGAAGACAAAGGAATACTGCCTCAAGCATGAGTTCCAAGGTGTATCGAAAAACTACTATATTGCGAATGAAGATGAGATTCGCATGTGCATGCAGAAGGTAGAAGACTACATCTTTGAGCGAGTCGAAGAGTTCAAACAGAAGAGGGTAGAACAGCAGGCTGCCTGATTGAAAAAGCCCCAGATGTCTTGGGGTTTTGCTTATGTTGGCTCAGAAGTCCAGGTTGATGGGTTTGAGATTGCCGTCCCGGTCTCTCACATAGAACTGACCTCCATCATTCAACATCTTCCTGACTTCCTTTTCCTTGGCGATGCAGGTAAGCAAGCGATTCATCTCTGTAGTGTTCTTGTCGCGAGCAAGCTGATGCAAGTCCTCATAGGCACGTCTGGGAAGGATTGAAGCCAAGGTCATGTGAAACTCGTTGACCTCGGTTGGTTGCTTAAGTTTGTGGTCGGCGCGATAGAGAGCGCCACTATCTGTAACGTGAAAGGAATCTGGCTCGGTGTCAGTCAGAGCCTCAAGAAACTCCTCGTCGTCATGGCTTGATGCAAATCCGCCAAATCCTAAGTGTCTGAGTATGTCTCGAATCATGGAGGTCTCCTTGTCGTTGTTATATCTTCAACTTAACGCAAGGTAGACGATTGTCAACGCATGGGGAAGGCTCGATGTCGATAAGCAAAACCCATCCCGTTGGGAAGGTGCGCTTGCGGCGCATGCCTATCTCAATAGGCAACTCATGCTTGGTATGTTGAATAGAATCGGCGCGAAGCTGGATTGCCTGGAAGGCGGGCAAGCTTGACTTGCCAGAACCCCTTCAGGATGGTGCTTGTCGAAGTCTGGCCGGCGGTGTTCTACGGGGATGAAGAAAAAGGGTAGAACGTCTTTCACGATCAAAATCAATCACTTGGCCGTATTTTTTGCGTTCTACCCTCGGGCTCTGCATTTTTTCCTGCTGTGTATGAACCTGTTCAATCTCCCTCGGCAGGCTCCTGCGTAGAACCGGATTTCAGTTCCTCGTAATTGAAGAAGGTCTGAGCGGGACTGGTGTCAGCGATGTTCTTGGCAAAACGCTCCATGGCAACCGTGATGTCGGCAACCTCGTAGTAATAATCGTCACGAGTTTTCCAGTTGGTCTTCCACTTCTGGTTATCCAGTTCGAAGGTCAGTGCCTTGTTCAAGCTCTTGCCCAGATCGTCGGCGGTTGGCACTTCCTTGATACCTTGGGTTGGCAACCACTCAAGCATGTCTTTGTAGAGAGCCTTTCTTGCCCATCTGATTTTGCCCGATGACGTGCTTTGTGTTTTATCGCTCAGGATGATGTTGCCTGCCACAAGCTCATAGACAAACTTCATGGCGGGGCTCAGGCTCTTGAGAAGAAGCTGAAGGCGAGCGGCCGTCTTGGGTGATAGACGCGGGTCAAACTCGGAGATGTCCCGGTTCTTGAGCATGTGGAAGATGGCTTCGCGTCCACCATCCTGAAGCCATGTGTTGTAGCGATGGAAAAACTGACCAGGTTCAACTTGCCCCTTGTAGCGCGGTGAGCAATCGAGCATGAAGTATCGCCGGTCTCCCTCTCCAATCGGTGCTGCAAACTCCTCGTTACTGGCGATAAAGAGTCTGATGTAGTTCCTGATTTCAATCTCGTCCTTGCCCTTAGCGTTAATGCGCATGGTGGACTCGGTAATCATGGTCTTCATCTTGGACTCGGCTTTCTTGTCTCCCGTGTGGATGGCTTCGTCACTGAAAACAATAAAGGCATCTATCAGGTGGCCGGAGAAGTTGCCCGTCAGACTCTCGGCTGTGCTCAGATGCTTGAAGTTGTCAGTAAAGCTTCCAATGGTCTGCATGATGGTGCCCTTGCCGATACCTTGGGCTCCGCGCATCACAATCGCTTTACCCGGCAAGTCCCACGGTTTTTGAACCATGTGAGCAAGGTAGTTCAGGAAATACTCCTCGCATTCCTTGTCGTCGTTGCACAAGGCCGCCATGAGTTCGAGGAAGAGGGTGACATCGCCTTCAACGGGTTGAACCTTGAATCCGGTCCAGAGATTCCATGACTGAGGGGCAGCCTTGCCGGTCGGATCGAAGACGATGTTTTCGTATCGGGTTGTTCTCGGGTCTTCTTCAAAGACCTTGGTTGCATAGACCTTCCTTGGCTCCTTGCGTTTGCCGTCGCTACCAGAGACCTCCTGCGTGTACCACATATGAGCGTGATATTTGCGAAAGGCTTCAAAGCGCTGGAACTGAAGACCAAGCAACGGATGGCGAAAACAGATAAGTGCCTTGCCTCCATAAACCAGGATGGAATACTTGCTTCGAAGCGTTGCCAGGTCGCGCTCAAGCCTCTCCATGTCGGTGAGGTCTTCATCACGAGTCTCATCGTCCAGGATGGCATAGAGGGCATCCTGTTCATCGAGCGGCTCGGTGGGTGCGTCCTCCCATGCTGGGAAGGAACCTTCAAGCTCAACGAGAGCATTGGCGGCAAATTCAGTCAGATCGTCGTGCTTGCTCATGTTCTTTTCAATTGAGAACTTAGACGATCAACTATATCAACAACGAAAGCGCGCTCCTGCTCAGACAAGTCCTCAATCATGCGGAAGATAACTTGAGCCTGTTCTGTGGCTCGGCTACTCGTTTCAAACAGTAGCTCATCGATGGGGCAGTTGAAGACTTCGGCCAGTTGTTTAAGTTTGCCGATGGTCGGAACGATAACACCACGCTCCATGCGGCTCACTGCTTCGTAGCCGACTCCCAATTTCTCTGCAAGCTGGCTTTGTGTCCAGGATCTTTCCTGTCGGCGTTGGGCGATTAACTTGCCCACGGCTTTCGCCAGAGCGATGTCCTCTTCCTGCTTCTTCATAAACGACCTCAACAACAATTCGACCCGAATCGTCGCCTCTCGACTCATTGACTAAAAGAACGAATCGAGTTGAAATACGCCCCAACGGGTCTTATCCGGCACTTCTGAGTATTGGCCCGGAATTGAAAAATTCAATCAAGTCAACTACTTAGGCGGGAAAGAATATGAAGAAAAAATTGCTCGTGGGGTTGCTCATCAGCGGGGTTCTGGCAGGTTGCGGTGGCGGTGGTGGAAGTTCGGGTTCTGGCTCGGGTAGCCAAACTACTTCCTCATCGTCTTCAACCGGTACACCAGAAACTGTTTCGGATGCACAAATCATCGCGGACATCCAGACCAGTCAGGCATCCGCAAACGCCACGCCTATCTGGGATACCTCGCAACCCTATAACTCAGTGGGCAACCCATTTAAAGGATCTGTAGATGGCGTCCATAGTTATCGCTGGAACATTGAGCGTGATGGTCTGATTCCGATTCTTGATACTACGGGCCGGCCTGAAGTCACCACGGCTTTGAACAATCTTGAGCAAGCTGTAGGCGAGACCCTGTTTAATCGTCTTCCTGCATCAACCGTGGCATCGGCTGTTACTCGCGGAATCATCATCAACAACGAAACTCCTCCGACACAAGGTTCAACTGAGCCCAATAACTGTGGCGAGGTCTATGCCAATAAACAGAATATGTTCGGGCTTTGGGTAGGTCCTGACTACTCAGTCAATCCTCCGCTGTCATCAGACTGGCAAGCTCAGGTCAACTCCAGTCCTTTGATTGATCCGCGCACGACGTTTAATGTTGATGTGGATTTCAGCAATGCTGCCTGTGCCCCCATGGAGCCTCTGGTTGAACATGAGATGTTGCATGCCCTCGGTTTGACGGGTCACTTCGATGGCTTCGGTGAGGGTTCTGGTGGCAACTGCAACGGTGCCATTTGCACTGATCGCGCTTATCCCGTTTTGAAGACGCTCTACAGCAATCCTCCATACACCCTTATTTCTTCAATGAAGATCGCTCGTCCCTAACAACTGAACGAACAACATCGGAAACAACATCATGAAAACGCTCAAGGTAGTAGTTGCTGTTACTGCACTTGTGGCTCTGTCGGCATGCTCTCATAAAGATGATGCCCAGACCTCCAGTAACAGTAATAGTCCTGCAACGACAACAGATACTCAAGCTCAGGCATCTGTGCAACAAGTCGCGCTTAAACAGAATACTCCCTCTGATGTGCTGTCTTCTACCAATCTGGCATTCGGAAAACAAGGTGTTAATGCTCAACCGAAGAGCTACTTTGAGAACTACGATGAGACATTTGTTCGCAACTTCGCGAGCATGCCCAATGTCGATCAGGTGGCTCTCGCTCGTCTGGTGTTGCCAGACTTCTGGAAGGAAAACAATGCATTCAAGCAACAAGACATCATCAAAGCTAATGCGGACAAACTGAAGGCTTTGTCATGGGGCAAGGATGGACTGATTGCTATCACGGTCGACAACGGTGCCTCGTTGAAACTGAGCGACGTTGCCACTGGAACCTATACGATTGATTTCCTCGTTCCCACTCAGATGGTGAGCAATGCTGGTGTCTCGTTTAATTTTGGACATCAGAACATTGCTCGGGAATACCGCTTTGAGACAGATGGAAGTAACGGCAACAATCGTCTGGCTCAAGTCGTCAAGAAGGTGGGGCAGGACAAGGCTCGTGAGATTGAAGATGTTGTCGGCGGTGCTCGTGATCAAGCGGGTAGCCTTCAGGTTCCTGTAACCTTCTATGTGCGCATGAAGCAAGGTGTATCCAATGTCACGGCTCAACAGTCCTATGCTTATATCGTGGCTGATATTGACCATGCAGATGTGGCTTGGGGCAATGTGCAAGGTGTGAAGCCCCTCGTCGCGCTCAGTCACGATGATCTGTATCCCGCACAAGCAAAGGGGAAGGGTGGCACTCCATCAGCGTGGTATTGATACCGTTTTGATGAATGAAGAAAAGCCCCTGAATTCAGGGGCTTTTTTGTTGCTTGCTACATGTCGGGATTATTTGATAATCCATGTGGCTCCGATACCAACACCTACTGGTCCTCTGGTTGCTGCTGACACCTTCAGGTTGTAGATGGCATTGCCTGAAGCTGACACATGGAAAGCTCCAACTGCGATTGCTGACTGACCGCCATATTCACCCATGCCTGCTGCCAACTGAGTGCTGCCTGGCTGATTGGTCAATGGAACCAAGCTTGCTGTAGCCATGGCTGTAGCTCCCACTGCATTGATGTCATCTTTCAGGCCGTTAATCTGGCCTTGCAAACCGTTAATTTGGTTTTGCTGATTGTTCAACTGATTCTGAAATCCTGAGACTTGTTGATTCGTGTAGTTGTTTGCACTCGTCAGAGTCTGGGAAGCAACGGAATCGGTGTAGCTCTTGTCTTCTGCCTGAGCATCCTGAACCTGTCCAACATTGGCCGCATCGGTTCTCGCAGTTCCTGCTTGCACTCCATGAATCTGGCCTGTGCCATTGATGCTCACTGAACCTGTGCCGTTGCCGTTGTCATAGTGAAGAGCATTGGGATCGGTTGAGGACACGGGACCAGTAGAAGTGGAACCTCCAGTGCTGGAACTGCTATTTTGCAAGTTGGTGATGGCGGTTGTGTTTGCGGTGATACGAGCATCCAGATTTGCTAAAGCAGAACCTACGTTATTGAATGTCTGACCGGTTGTGAAAGGGTAGCTTGGGGCAACGAGAGTGCCAGTGAGGCTATTAAATGATGCTCCTCCACCTAACGCTGAAGCCAGAGCCATACCTTGCCCGAGATTCATGCCGTCAGTTGCAACCAGACCATTTGCCATGTTGTGGACTACGGCATTACCTAAATCGACGGCTGTCTTGGTGCTATCTGTGAAGAGGACACAAGTCGCGCAAGTGCCTGCTGTGATTCCTGCCAGTGCTGCATTTAACTGCTGAACATCGACGGCATCAGTGCCACTCACGCCAGGCAACACACCAGATACGACAACGCCAGTATTGTTTCCGCTGTTGAAGGTCACGGCACTTGGGGTCATCACGATAGAAGGACCTGGATGGGCATTGGGTCCATTGGTCACACTATTTGCCTGAATCAGGATCTGACCAGAAGTCAAGCCAAGTCCTGCTGCCATGCCTCCAACAGTCGCTGCTCCGTTACCTATCAAGACATCTCCAGAGTTAGCAGTCAAACCAGTGGCGTTGATGTTAGTGCCTGGACCATTGGCGTTTGTGTTATTACCGATTGCCAGACCGCCATTGCTTGAAGTCACGTCTCGCCCGATGCCGATACTCCCTTCTGTGACTGTGTTCAAAGTGCCAATTGAAAGATTCGTGCCGTTTGTAGAAGGGCTTGCTGTGGTGTTGCCCGTGCCGATGTCCACGGTGCCTGAACCGTTGCTCATGTCATTATCGTTGTTACCGTTGCCGATGTAGACTGAGCCCACTGGATCTGTTTGAGTGCTCAGATACACGTTGTTTGGATCGCTTCCTGCTGCCAGTGCGCTGGTGCTGATGATCGCCAGTGCTACAGACAAAGCGATGGTTTTTATTTTGAGATTTATCATATAGGTCTCCTATTTGTTGTTATGGGTACTGCTCTCTTTACTGCTACTGCTTACTGAAACGATGTGAAAGTGATGGTCACGTTCGTTGCAGAGCTACAGGCTACTGCCATCGTGGCGGGGTCTACGTCGCTCGCTGTTACTGCCTTGACGATGGTTCCCTGAACGGAAATCTGGTCAAAGTCGCCTCCTGCATCACTGACGATCTTGGAGCAGTAATTAAATGGGATATTGGTCGTCGCTATGTTGAAGCCGTTGTATGTGATGCCATACGAGTTCACATATGTTGCTGGTGTCACATTGATGTCTGAGCCAAAGCCGTTGACGATACGAGAAGCGTTGCTCGGGTCTCTCATGGTCTCTGGTGTGAAGTTGCTGTTATTCATTCCGGCATTTGAGACAACCGGATAGAAACCCATGATTCCTGGACCCTTCCAGACTGCTTCAGCCAGTGCATGAATGTTCGCGGTCTCAGTTGCCGCTTTGCCGTATCGGTCTGCAATGTTTGACACGATAAGAACGGCCAGCGTGCCTGTTGCAACAAAACCGACAACTAGCAACACCTCTATCAATGTAAAACCTAGTTTTTGTTTTTTCATCTTGCCTCCCCCGGCTTGTCTACCTCTGCCGTGTTCTCTTATCTATGACTTTGTTGTCATAGCTCTAACTTAATATAAGGAAAAAAATTGAGTTGGCAAGAGCAACTGTAAAGAAAGTTGCAATAAAAATGAAAAACCCCGCATGAGCGGGGCTTGTTTGATGTCTTATTGTTCCTGATAGTGTTGTTTAGCGGCTTTACTTTGAACGGCTATCTGAAGAGCTATCAGATGGACTTCGGCGTTTTCCCGTAAAAGCTCAAGGTAAGGAAGGTAGTCAAGTTTCCCATCTAGCAACTTGCGCTGAAGCTCTGCTATGAAGTCCACGTTGCTACTCGCTACTTCAGAAGGGGTGTATTCGTATGCATCAGCAAGGAGGGCAATCTTGTCATCTCGGGTGAGGATGCGGTTCTGTTGTTCTTGTGCTTTTGCCAGTTCTTCCTGATATTCCTTCTCTAAATCATCGTTTTCAATTACTGTGGTCATGAAAGTCTCCTTATGGTTGTTATAAGGTCAATATAAAAGAAGACGAAAAAATATCAAGGCCACGTCAACATGATGATGCAAAAAAAGACCCCTCAAAGAAGGAGGGGTCAAATTCATCATTGGGAAAACTGAGAACTTTTACATGTCTCAGGAGTGATTAAAGCGTGTTTTCCTGATTTGTCAATACCGTGATCTTGCTTGCAATCTTGTGCTTGTCGGCTAAAAGTCGGCTTGCGAGTTTCTTATCTGGCAAGACACTATCTTCAGTTTGCTCATTGAAGTATTTTTGCATCATTGGATGGTTGCGGTCGAGTCTGCCCTCTCTCACGTCCTCCATGGTTTTTCGAATAGCGGTCTTGACGATGCCAGTAAAGTTGTTGAACTCGTCTCGTGCCTTGCGCTCGGCGGTGCGTCTTTGACTCATGCTCTGAAAAGGAATGAAGATGTTCATTACCTTTTGGCGTTGCGAGCTTTTGCGATACGGTTTGATGTGGCTTTCTATGTCAAAGAAGTGATCAAGGCAGAATTGCGCTACTCTTGAGTGGGAGGCTCGTAAGGAAAGATGCAGGGCATTAAGTAGCTCTGCGTGGTAGTCATCCAGGTAGATGAGCTTGTCTATTTTTCGTTCTGTTGTTGTCATATTGTTGTCTCCTGTTGTTATTGTCATAAGCCCAATATAGAAGATTGAAAAAATAAATCAATAGGTCCCAAGCGTTAGGTAAGACAAAATAGGTTGATATTCGACCCAAAATGCGCCATGCTGGGAGCGCACAACGATAGAAGAGGTGGGGAAATGAGCAACGAATACGAAATGCAACGCTCGGCTTCGAACCCGAACCTGGTGGTCCCTGGCACGGGCCATGTGAGCGCGAGCTATGCCGAACAACGGGCGGCGGGCATCAACTACACCGATAACGCTCACATGGTTCACTTCAAGCTGATGAACCATCAGGCACAACAACGGTGGAACCAGGCGAAAAGCTGGAACAAGCCAGTTAAACCCGTGGCGAAGCCGATGAGGTATTCGGCGGGGGCCGCTCCTCGTGCTCCTACTCTTGCTACGGCGGATCGGGTTCGCGCTACTGGTGTGAGTGGTGGCGCTCGTAATGCAACGGCAATGCCTGTTCCTGCTGTAGTGCCGAAGAAGGCTCCTTCAGTCGTCAAGCCGTTGATGGCTCCTGCCATGGCGGTGGTGATGTTCGCCCTGAAGTATCTGGGTGGGTTCGTTCTGGCTTATTTGCTTGGTTGGGGTCTGTTGAGTCATCTTGCGCATTTCATGCTCGGCAGTCGGTTGCAAGCTGTCGTCGTGTTCGGTGCCATGGCGCTCAATGTGCTGTGGCTTGTCTTCAGGCTTGCGTGGGCTACGGGGCGTGGCTTGAAGAATCTCGGGGTCGTGAAGACTGCCAAGGGAACCTCGCTGGATAAGGATGGCAAACTGGCGGTGAACCTGTAACCTCTATCCCGTGAAAAAAGCGTCTCAGGTGAGATGAGCTAACCCCCCTCTTTGTGCAAAACCATTTCTTGCCCGTCACTATGGCGGGCTTTTTTTCGTCCATCGTATAGCTTGCCTTCGATAAACCATCCCGTTGGGAAAGAGGTTCCGTGGTCGTAGCCACGGGCTATCCTATGCCATGCCTGACGGCAACTCGTGATTGGCTGTTGGGATCGATCGACGGCGAAGCCTGAGTCTCTGAAAGAGGCGCCTGTGGGCGCTCCACGCTTCCCGCAAGGGTAGGGTTTGTTTGTCTCGGGATAGCCCGTCAGAACGGTTGCCGTGAGGCTCCATGGCAATAAAAAAGCCCATCGCAATGACGGGCTTATGGATTCGATGAACCTGGCTGGCTTACTTCATCTTCATGCGCTGATTGGTGAAGCCAAGGGCATCCTGTGGCTCGTTCTTCACTTGAGGTTGAGCCTCACGCTTTTTCATCTGACTGAGCTTGTCCAGGACTCCAAGCTTGCTGGCAATCTCGGGGCTGATGTAGTCGCCAGGTTTGCTGATGAAAGCGTTGTATGTGTGGTCTGAAAGAGCGGTGGAACTCAGGAAAGCTTTGACCAGTTTGGGGTCACTCTTCGCATCTTGGCCGGCAAAGCGCATATGCTCGGCATTGATACTCACGGCATGCTTTACCACGTCAGCGTTGTTGCGAACATCACGTGAGAACTCGTGAAAGTGGACGTTGGGATTGATGCTCAATGCCTGCTTGGCAAACTCGGGGTCACTCTTGAGCCGGTTGCTCAAAAGCTGAGTGTTGCGCTCGTTGCCTCTACCGGATAACTGTTGCAAAGCCTTCTCGTTGTTATCCCAGATGCTTTGACCTTTGCTGTTCAGATAGCTGTATGCTTCCTTAAGAAATTGTTCTGGGTCTTCTATCACGTATGACATGTCCGTCTCCTGTTTGTTGTTATATGCCTAACTTAACAGAAGACATTCATTAGTCAAGCGAGCAAGGATATCGGGTTGACGTTGGGTCAATGATCGCTATAGTAGCCCTATAACTATTATAGGGGTGCAATATGGCCTACAACAAAAAGAGAACAACATCAGCGAAAGAAGATAGACCCGATCCCCATGTTCACACTGCTGAACAAATCATCAAGGCGATGGAAGAGGCTGTTGAATGGGAAAAGGATTGGATTGTGTGCAAGACGATTCCCTACAACGCCATCACGAACAAACCCTATCGAAGTCTGAATGCAGTCATTTTGATGACTCGGGGCTTTTCCGATCCGCGCATCTATCCTGCGGGTGAGGTCAAAAAGTTATACGAAGAGACCAAAGGTGAAGTGCGTATCCAGAAGGGCCAGAAAGCGAGCTACATCTATGTGCCCATCTTTGACAAGGTGGAAACTGACAGAATTGACCCTGAGACTGGCAAGAAAGAGACCGTCGACAAGCTTCGCAACTGGCTCTATCGTCCCGTCTATCACGCAGGGCAACTGCACGGCATTGAGCCTCTTCCTGAAGCTGTGCTGAACCCCAAGTTCGAAGACCATGCCGCGGCCGAACTCATCGTTGAAGCCATGAAGGCAAAAACGGGTCTCACGGTCAGTCATCTCGCGCAAGGTCGGGCTTACTACAGTCCTGGTGAGCACGCGGTTGTGATGCCGACAAAAGAACAGTTCAAGTCCATGGAAGGCTACTACTCAACCCTCTTTCACGAGTCCTGCGGGCATGGCACGGGGCATCCATCGATTCTGAATCGAGACCAGACAGGCAGGATGAAGGGCAACAAGGAACAGGTTGAATCCTATGCGTTTGAAGAGCTAATCGCTGAGATTACGGCAGTACAGGTTAGTGCGGAAGTGGGCCTGAGCTATGACCGGAAGACTCACGACAACTCTATGGCTTACCTCAAAAGCTGGATCAAGGCTCTTCGCAACGATCCAGAATTTATCTTCAAGGCATGCAAGTCGGCCGGCGAAGCTACGAACAAAGTGATTGCGTTCAGGGATGAATACAAGCTTGAACTCGCCCAGAGTGTCCAGCGCGATAACAAGCTTGAGTTGGGTATGGATATGAGCCAGGTTGTGAAGAAAAGACAACCTGAAATGGCTCTGTCAATGTGAGTGAGTGGAGGATGCGGCAGGATAATTCAGTTTGACGCTTCTTGCCATGGTGTCGATTTCCTCTTCACGCATCAGAAAGTCCATCGCTTGCTTTTCAATGTCGTCTCGCTCGATAACCCGCTCAATGATTGAAGGGGCTATCTGGTAGGCGGCTTTCAGGAATGTGCAGTTGTTCACCAGATCCTTGCTGGCTACGATAATGCCTGCTGGCTCCAGACGAATAAACTCCAGCATGATTTCGGCATGCCCATAGTAGATTTGAGGAAGGGCAGTCACGGCATCACGTGAAGCGATGCCTTTTTGTGTGGCTGTCTGCAAATACAGTAACCAGTAGTTGGCGTCTAGCTCGTCAATCAGTTGGTGACTGTAGTCGCTTTTTTTTTCTTCGGGTTGCTCGTCAGTGCTACTGGCACTCTCTTCAATCTCCTTGGTCACTTCCTCGAAACTGACGGGCTGTCTGAAGCTCAGTTTTTTGGGCTTGTGGTTGTAGCCGAAGATTGGTTTGTTAGGCAAAGGTGGGAGTTCTTTGCCGCGAATGATGGTCTCAATTGTTTTTAAAAAGCTCATGTTGTTCTCCTGTTGTTATGGTTAATTGGTCTCTTTCCTGATTTGCTCAGTGGGTCACGCGAGTTGGGTTCCCACTGATGATTTTTACGATGTCGCCTGGTGCATAGGTCTGACCGTCAAACGGTTGAGACACTGATACGGTCTGGCGATACTGGTTTTGCATGATGATTTCGATGCCAGGTTCAGTCTGTGCAGCGTTCTGGATGCCTGAGCCGATAGCGGAGCCTGCTACACCTCCCAGAATGCCTCCAATGATGCTGCCCTTGCCGTGGCCGATGGAAGTTCCTGCAATGGCTCCTACGGCCGCTCCTGCTCCAGTTCCAATCCAGGTTGAACCACCACTAAGCATCAGGGGCTGAACAGAGATGACTTGGGCGAGCACGACATTCTGAACGACACCTGATTGCACGGTAGGCAAGTAGGCTGTGTATGGGGCAGTGGGTTGAGTGGCACAAGCTGATAGTGCTATTGCTGATGCCATGATTGCAATTGTTCTGTTTATCTTCATGTTGTTGTCTCCTCGTTATTTCGTTGTTCTATAAAATACTTATAACAATATTTTTCCTGATTGCAAGTGCCCAAACGATATCTAGTTGAAAATTGAATGGGAAGAGACCCCATGCAAGAGGTCTCGTTGGTTCAATCAGGCTGGTTCGGGTTAGCTGGTCTTCAACTGCTTGCGAGTTGCCAAATATTCAGGGGAAGACTGCTTGGCTTTGTTGCGTCTGACTTCTTCACCTTCGAGCCAGGCGTGAACAGGTGCCCCGTTGATTTTCTTCTTGAGGTCTGCTCCCAGATACTCTTTGAGAACGTCTTCAGGCATGACATCGGCATAGACGGCAATCTCAGGGTCGTTGCGTAAGTTCTCAGACAGATACTTGAATGCGTTGCCATCGTTGCTCACTGCCAGCATGCCCATGGTCTTGCTGTCCTTCAGTCGGGTTGATGCGTGCGCGATGGAGGTGCCGTCTTCCTTGATGGCCTTCAATACAACTGAGTCGTTGTCTCTCACGCCTTCTGAGAAGTATTTCAACAGTTGTGGGTTGTCGCTGACAACAGACTTGGCAATCGCGATGTCGTTGGTGATTTCTTTGAGAACGGCGGGGGAAGTCTCAGGATTTTTGACTAGCTTGAAAAACTCGTCTGCACCTAGATTCTGGTTTTGGGTCATGGTTTGTCTCCTATGTTGTTATGTACTACCTAACTTAACGCAAGACAGAAGGTTGTCAAGGTAGCGGGGATATCGAAAGAGAAAAGCCCCTGTTTCCAGAGGCTCGTGGTCTAAATTTTGAGTTTGGGTGCCTGTTCGGGCTCGTCATCGATATGACCGTGCTCGCGCTCGATGGATGGTGCTATTTCCTCGTAGAGCCGTTTGGCCTTGAGATACTTAGCCGCATGGTTGTTACCTACTTCATTTTGAATCTCTTGACTTGCGAATCTGATTGCTGATGGGTCTGTAGTGGTCGCGGCAATGACAACATCCTCATCGGCCCTCATGGCTTCGCTTGCCCATTTGAGTGCGTAGCCTCTATTGGATACGGCCAGCGAGACAATGTCCTTATCGTTCCTTAACTCATCGCTCGCGTATCTAAGTGCGTTGCCTTCCCGCTCCACGGCGAACTCAACTAACTCTCTATCATCCTTGAGTTTCTTGCCCGCAAACTCAAGAGCATAAGGGTCGCGCTCTATAGCAGTTTTCACTACCTCCTTGTCGGTGACTAATCTGCCCTTGGAATGTTGAAGAGCTACACCATTCTTGGCAATGGCGGTCATGACAATCTCTCTATCTGCTCTGAACTCATCGCCAACGTGTTCAAGTGCCAAGCCATTGACTCTCAGTGCTTCCAAAACGAATGCTCGTTCATTTTTCAAATCTGGGTGAGCATATTTGAACCAGTCGCTACGTGAGCTACCCTTTAACATCTCCAAAACTTGCTTTTTGTCATTCCAATCTACACGCATGTTGTTCTCCTGGTTGTTATATGGATAACTTAACGTATCGTTCGTGTCAGTCAAGTTCGGCTGGATATCGAACTGATGAAGGGGTTGAGATTCACTCCCATGGCATCGGTCTTCGACCTCGCAATCCCGTTGGGAAGTGGTTCCGTGGTCGTAGCCACGGGAATGTCCTCGTGCGTGCCTGACGGCAACTCGTGATTGATGATGTGAGACTGAATCAGCGCGAAGCCTGCGAGCCTGAAAGGCGGGCAAGCTTGACTTGCCAATGACCCTTCAGGGAGGTGGTTATCGAACGGTCGGCTGGCATAGGGCATGAAAAAAGCCCCTGTTTCCAGAGGCTTTATGGTTAGACGGATAGCTCGGGTGCTTTCTCTTTGGCCTTGCTTCGTGTTTTCTTCTGCTCGGCTACCTGCTGTTGCTGCTCGGGTTGCACGAAGTTGATGACATCCTTGTGCTCAGGATAGACCTCACGATACTTTGACAGGAAGCCATACTTGAACCCTTCTTCAACTAAAGGCTTGCCAGCTATCTCTTTGGGGAAGACGACATTGGTCGCATTCTCTGTGAGCTTGCTGTCTGCTTGAAGCATGGCGGCATAGGCTTGGCCGGCTTCGGTTCCTGCCACTCTCACTCCCATTGGATTGAACTTCTTGTTGCCCTTTGCCAGTTCGTCGTTTGACTCCACGGCGTGAAGGGCTTTATCAGTCCAGACCTCGTATGGAGTCGCCTCGGCTTTTTGTTCCTGCTGACGTGCACGGTATGGACTGACTTCAATCTTGCCTTTAACGAACTTGAAGAAGAGCTTTTTCTTGCCCTCGGCTTCAGGGTCTAGATTGATAGCTTTAGTGGGATCATAAGGAAGACGCATGCGAAGAATGGTTTCCCGGTTCTCAGGCTTCATCTCCTGCCCGTTGAGCAGGAAACGGTGATTTTCGATGACACGGAACTTGACCATATCTTCGCGTGGTGAAGAGGGAATCACGGTCAGGAACTTGCCACGATGCAACACTTCTCCGATGGCATAGCCCAGAGGTTTGTACTCGTTGGTCTTCTCATCTTTTTTGGTGGGTTGTCCGAATGTGAAATCAACCTTCTTGCCTGCATGTTTTGGGTCTGCTTCCACAACCTGAGTGAGCATGGTTTTGACCTGGGAAAGCTCCTGCTGATACTCGCGATTGAGTGCACGTGCCTCCCGAATCATGAAGTCAAAATTGGTCGCTTTTTGCTGAGTGTCGACCCGGTCTTCGAGCATGAAAAAGTAGTCTCTGTCTTTGGGCACGGATGGATCGTCGAGCCTTTGAGCAAAGCGAACCTTCTCATCTTCAGAGTCTTCAGGCGAAGCTCTAGTCATCGCTGTGAATTTCCAGGTCACGTCATAGTGCTTGGGTGCGTCGATGATGATGAAGCCTTTGAATCTGTCTTCTGTGGCTTTGTAGACCTTGATGCCGTCTATAGCATTAGCGTCGGCTTCTTGCAGACTGGTGATTTTGATGTCGCCCATGGCGTATCTCCCTATAATAGTTATAGGAAGACAAATAGCGTACTTTTCGCAGATGTCAACGGGCCATCAAAGAAGTGCGCCGACATTGTCCTGGCATGATGAAGGTGCATAGACGGTTGGGATACCGCGCACTCCACAAAGCCAATGAACGTTTCCGTTGCCGTCATCCTGTGGAACCAGGGCGATACCCTTTGAGCTACCGGATGCAGACTTCAAATTGGCATTCGCATCAGGTCCGTTGTAGTTCACGATGATGACACCGTTCTGGATGTTGTTGACCGTTGCATACTTGCCAGATGGCATGCTCAAACCAAGATCGGTGTTGTTGGCAGGAAATGAGCCTGTCTGTGCATAGTATTCCTGGATGGCAACTTGCAAGCCTCCAGAGATGGTGATTCCCTCTGACACCTGACCTCGGATGACATAGTTCTGATAGGCTGGCATGGCGATGGCCGCAAGGATGCCGACGATTGCCACGGTTATCATCAGTTCGACGAGGGTAAAGCCCTGAGATATTTTTCTTGTTGTTCTGAGTTTCATTGTTCTCTCCAGTTAATTTTTAGTTGTGTACTCCTTAGTTGTTGGTGCAAGACGATGGGATATAGGCTGCGTTCATGGTGCCAAGGCAAGCCCAATGGATCGAGCCGTTCACGACAGTAGGCGAGAGATACAGGTAGGTGCTGTGAAGCTTCTGATTGGCGCTTAAAGCTGGTGAGTCGCTTGGGGTGTCGAAGCCGACCTGGACGTTGCCGTTTTGAACCTGAACGGTGGAATACTTGCCTGAGAAGTATGTGCCAGCCTGGTAGCCCAGATCGGTCATGTTCTTCGGAATGGTGCCATTGACTGAGTAGTATTCGACAACCTCGGTCTGCAATCCTCCAGCCTGTGTGAAGCCTTCAGATACCTGGGCTCTGATGGTGTAGTTGATATAGGCCGGCATTGCAACGGCGGCCAGAATGCCAACGATGGCAACCGTAATCATCAACTCGATGAGGGTGAAGCCAGTCTGTCTGTTGCGTCTGAGAGTTCTTGTTTTCATTTTTAGTCTCCTAAATTATTGTTGTTGTGTGCCCCGTTGCTGTTAGGTGGGGCAGACCGTCCAAATTTATTGTCCCGCGCTCGATGTGCAACCTGTGGGTAGGTATGCCTGGCTCATGTCGGGGGATGTGCAAGTCCAGCTTATGTTCCCGCTACCGTCATCCTGGGCTGTCATCAGAAGGCTCTTTTGCTGGATGTTGGCATTCGATGAGTTACCGAAAACAACCTGAATGACGCCTGTTGTGCCTGTGTTACCAGAGCCTCCACCAGAAGCGAAAATCACATTGACGAAGCCTGGGTTGATGTCGGCGGATGCGGTGCTTGAACTACCCTGATACACACTGATGCTCTCAACATACTTGCCTATGGGCACGTTGATTCCAAGCTGGTCAAGATCCACGGGAAAGCTGCCAGTGGTGGCGTAGTATTCCTGCATCGAGGTCTGAATGCCTCCAATGATGGTGAAGCCTTCAGTCACTTGCCCTCGGATGGTGTAGTTGATGTAGGCAGGCAGAGCAACGGCTGCCAGAATGCCAACGATGGCAACGGTAATCATCAACTCGATAAGGGTGAAACCTTTTTGTGCTTTGCTCTTGATGCTCTTCAGTCTAAGTTTTTTCATTGTTAGTCTCCTCTTTTTATTGTTTTGGGCACTGCTCTTTTTTAGACCCAGATGCGCTTCTTGCGATGTGCGAGGTCTGGTGAAACTACGGCTCTATCGCTATTGGTTACTGCCTTGGTCGTCGCTGTTGTTGTTCTGGTGGTGTGGCTCGGGCTGGAAGCAAACTTCGACAATGTCTGTGTGGCGAGTGCTCCCAGAGTGAAGGCCAGTGCCAGAGAGAGAAGGTGAGTTCTGTTCATCTGGCGCCCCTCAATCGAACTTGCATGAGCTTGGTAGATACTTCTGGGGCACGGCTGAACTTGTGTCACCATCCCAATTGCTTTCGCAACTCCACTGCATGGCTCCTCCTGTGCTCGTGCCCGATGTCCCGACAAGATTCAGGTGCTTGCCTGCGATGTTGGAATTGGCTGAGTTGCCGAACTGAGCACTGAGGACGATGGTCTGGTTGCTTGAGTTGCCCGTGGTGTTGCTGACCATTGCCAGTTGAGTGTATTTACCGCTTGGCATTGAGGTGTAGCCGATGTCGTTGTTCGACACTGGCATGTTGCCCGTGTTCATGAAGTAATCAGCGATAGCAGGCTTGAGACCTTCCATCAACGTGATGCCTTCAGATAACTGACCCCTGATGGTGTAGTTCTGATAGGCGGGCATTGCAACGGCTGCGAGAATGCCGACGATTGCCACGGTTATCATCAATTCAATCAGTGTGAAACCAGATTGTGTCTTTTTACCTCCCTTTGTTTTCATGTTGTTCTCCTTGTTGTTATAAGTTTCAATCTATTCAGAAATCCGATGAAGTCAACGTTTTTCCGATAAGCGGTTAGCTACTTGAAGTTGTACTTGAGCTTTGGTTTCCTGCCGTAACGGGTGCCTTTTGTGCGCACTGTGTAATCGAGAAAAACTGCTTGAAAAACGAGTTGTCGACCGTGCATGTGTAGTAGAGGGTGCCGTCTTGCGTGAAGGTCGGTGCATAGTCAATCACGGCATCCTGGATCGCATGGTAAGTAGTCTGTTGTGCGCCGTGGTTGGTATCACCAAAGGTCACGATGATGTGACATGCACTGCTAACCGTGAAGGATGCATAGGTCGATCCTGGCAAGGCTTGAACTCCAAAGTCGGATGCGGAACAGGGGAAAACACCCTGGTTCTTCTTTGTGATTCCTGACGCGCCAATAATCAATCCATTTGCTTGGCCGATTGCTTGCCAGACCTGTCCTCGCTCGTTAGCGAGATAGCTTGTCGCCTCAAGTGCCAGAATTGCCATGGCGGATATGAGTGCGGCAACGAGAAGAATGGCGAAGCCTTTTTGCTTCTGTTTTTTTAGTCTGATTGTTCTTTTCATGGTCTCTCCATTGTTGTTGATGTTATAAGCCAACCTTAACGTAGTTTTTCCGATTTGCAAGATGTAGACGATAAAAAAGCCTTCCGAAGAAGGCTCTTTATTGATGCTCGGTTGATTAGTAAGCTGTGCAACTGGATGGAACATAAGCGGTAGTGACCTTGCTGCCATCTGGAGCACATTGCCAGTGGACATTGCCGTTGCCATCATCTTTTGCTGTTAAGGTCAAAGTGCCTCCAGCAATCTTGGTGTTTGAACTTCCACCGTAAGTAACAGTGATAACGCCGTTTGCTTCGTTGATGTCGCTCACATATTTGCCAACAGGGTCAGTCAAGCCTAATGTGGCCATGCTTGGAGCAAACACGCCAGTCTGAGCATAGTTTTCAGCGATGGCAGTCTGAACGCCTCCAGCTAATGTGAAGCCTTCAGATACTTGACCGCGAATGGTGTAGTTCTGGTAAGCGGGTAAAGCTACAGCGGCCAGGATACCGACGATGGCTACGGTGATCATCAATTCAATCAGTGTGAAACCGGCGGAACCTGCTTTGGTGGATTTGAGATTACGGATTTTCATATGGAGTCTCCTCTTTGTTATTGTTTATTGTTGTTCTACGTGTAACTCATCATTAAGCTACATTTTCCAATCTAACGAAACTTTGCTTGGCGTCAAGATGAAATGCACAACTTTCCGATAAACGGTAAAGAGTTAAAGTGCTACTTGAGGAAAGGCAGGAGGACTGAAGACAGGCAATCCCGTTGGGAAAGTGTTGCGGGCGAGCCGCTTGCCTGTCGGCAACTGAGGAAGAGGATATCGAAATTGCGAAGCATGAATCTCTGAAAGAGGCGGCTCGTCCGCACCTGACTCCCAAAGGGATGGGGTTTGCTTGTCGACGGTAGGCTTACGATAGATGTGAAAAAGCCCCTGTTTCCAGAGGCTCGTGTTCAATTCGTGTATGGATTCTTGCTCGTCCTGATTTGCCCGAAGTAGCCAGGCTCATTGAGTCGGCTGGTATCCACCTGTAGCCGTTCATCCACCTTGGGAAGCTCATCGTTACTGTCATCCTTAAGGCTTTGCATGCTCTTCTCGATGTCGCTGAAGTCAACGGCTTTGGGCTTCTGGATTCGGATGATGTTCGCTTCGTCAGGATGCTGGTCGTTGATGAAAGCTCGATGGATGAGGCTCACGTATGGCGCCAAGGCGGCCATCAAATCGCTCTCCACTGCCATGGCTTTGTTTTGCCACTCAGGCACGACATAGGGGCTCGCTGTAGCCATTACGGCTGCCGTTGCTACCAGAGCGAGGGGAACAATCGCCAGAGGCTTGTAGAGGCCCGCCAGAAGGCTCGTAGCGTTCAGGATGATGCTCAGTAAGCTCAGGGCTATGGCAATGGGTGGGATGAAGACAGATGCAACCAGATCGCGGCTGTGAGGTAGCTTGTCAATGTTGGCTTCAGTAATCCTGCTGTGAGACAGAACCTCTTCATACTTGCCACTGACCCAATCATGAAACTGAGCCTTGTTCATACCCAGAGGAATTGCGCCGGCGCGAAGCTCCATGATGCCAAGTTTGGGGTTGCCAGGAATGATGACGGTGTTGGCATATTGCTGGTAGCTCGGAGAACGTTTTGCCAGTTCAGTTGTGAAGTCTGCTTGCGATAGTCCTGGTGGGATGCCCTGTGTCTTCTCTTCGAAAACCTTCAGGTATCGTTGCTTGATGATGGGGCTGGCATCGGCATATTTTTTACTCTCCAAGGCATAGACGGCATAGTAAGGCTCAATCTTGCTCGTGAGCTTGTCGTAGTTCGTGAAGAGTCCGTCGACCGTGTCATCCGCCAGTTTGGAAAACAGGAACTCATTGACCTTGCCTGGTATCTGCTCTCGGTTCAGTATCACGATAGAGGCCAGCGCAACCTTCTGCTGTGGTGTCAGTGCATTGACCTGGAACCGGCTATCAACGATGTTGCCGTTGATGACTGCATTGCGATATACGCCTTCGAAGTAGCCATAGACTTTCGCCTGTGCTGGCAAGCGGTCAAGCAACGTGTTGAAGGCTACTGTCTCGGTGACGAAAAGTAGGGGGATGAAGGCAACCAGAGCCACGGCTTTGAATCGCGTTGGGATGAGCTTGATGAGAATCAGAGACAGGCCGATTGCGGATAATGCCTTGCCGAAGTTCTCAAGGTTCTGATAGACATCGATGGTCGTGTTTTTGCTGGCAAGGAACTCTACCAATCCAAGGTTGTATGTCACCTCGGCAAAAAGGTAGAGGGCCGTGAAAATTAGAAATAGCTTTTTCATGGCCCACCCGATTACTTGTATGTCTTGTCAGTGAATGCCTTGCTGACTTCCATCAGAGGAGCGAGTAGGGCTGGATTAGCTCCCACGGCTGATTGACGTTTTTCTACCATTTCCAGAGCGGACAAGCCCTTCTTGTTGAGCAAGGTTGAATCGGCTCCCTTGTTCAGAAGGTAGCGAACCAGAACGGCTGTGCCTCGATCTGTGGTGTCGTTGTTCAGGTTGGATACGGCATAGTGCAAGATGGTGTTGCCCTGAGCGTCCTGGTGATTCAAATCGAGCTTGCCAGAATTGATGATGGCATTGATGAGCTTGAGGATACCGTTTAACTCATAGAGGGTCTTGAATGCCTGCTTGCCGTTCAAATCGCCTTGCCAGAGTGCTGAGTTTGGATTTTCCTGATAGCTGATGCCATCGTGATCCCAGTCTGCTACGGCAATGTCTGGAATCTCCTTGTTTGCCAGTGTCTTGTCATATTTGGCACGAGTCTGAAGGCTTTGGACGATTGAGTAGTATTCGTTCAGGTCGGTGTGATACTCGTTGAACAGAAGCTTGAGAACTGGACCCCAGATGTAGGTGTATTGGTCGTTCAATGCTTCAAGCTGAGGCTGACCTGGCTGATTTTTCATCATGTCGGCCATGGCGTCGCTGTGAAGCTTGAGATACTTCTGAACGTTATCGGACTTGGGCTGGCCGTAGTTGTCCAGATACTTGTTCAAAGCAAGCATGCGCAGGTTGAAAGGAATCTTGTCATCTACGAAAACGGCAACCAGTTCGTCACTGTCCTTGGCGGGTGTGAGACCCAGGAGATACTTGAACATCTGGTCTTTGCGCTCCTCAACATCCATTGCCGCTTCGTTTTGAGTCTTCATCTTGGCTGAGACATCGGCGGATTTCGTAGCGTTGACGCTGTCGTCGTTGTGGAAGTAGTAGAAAGTCTCGCGCTGATCGCTCTTCTGGATTTTGTAGACGGATGCGAAAAGAGAAAGCTTGGAACAGACGGTTGGCAACACCAGGAATCTCTCATCGAGGCGGTGGTTCATCTCAGTGAAAGTGATGTAGTGCTCCATTTCTGCCGTGTTCGTTGGCATCTTGTCTGCCACGGTTGGCAACTGAGCCATGGGACCGAAGTCGTAGAGGCACAATGCGTTATCAGTGAAGTCCAGTTTCACGCCTTGGTCGACCATATGCTTGGCTTGGTCACGGTCTCCAGCAACCGCGGCATTGAAGAGCATCAAGTCTGCTTGGTCGTCATGGATTGCGAGGTTGTTGATAGCGATAGTCTTGCCGTCATCCACTCCATGAAGCTGGTTGTTGGTTGAACCTGTGGAATTGATACCGCGTTGGGCTGTCTCGGCCGCATTGGCTTCAGATACCTCGGCTTTTTTCTCATCGTGTTTGGCCTTGGCGTCCGCGATCTTGGTTGCGGCCTTATCTCCTGCTGCTACTACTGCACTTTTGGCAGCATCAGCTACAACGTGGTGATGTCCTCCGGTGAAGTGTGAATAGACCATGTAGACGATTGCAACGGCGATGGCTCCAGCAATGACTTTGTGTTTGGTGGATGGTCCTTTGTTATTTTCAGGTGTACTCATATTATTGGTCTCCAATATTTTTATTATGTAGCCCGTTGGTTGTGGTGGGCTAGTCCGGCTCTTTTGCTTCTCTGGGTGTTACGTGTCAGGTGTTACTTGGCTACGGTTGCGGATGTTGCACTGGCTTGCGCTGCTCGTGCGGCTTTGGCATCGGCCAGTTTCTGTTTTTCCTGGGCTACCTTGGCTTTCGCTCCACAAATGAAGGGATGTGCCTTGGCTGTATCAGGTTGAGTGCAGTCCACCTTTGACTTGCTCAGAAGGGCTGCGCCTCCTCCTGCTCCTACGGCTCCGATAACAAGCATGGTGCCAAGGCCAGCATGTGCTTGAGCGGATACGAAAAGGCTGGTTGCTGTGATGAGGGTTACGATTGTTTTTTTCATTTTGAGTCTCCTATTGTTATGGTTAGGGTGATGCTGTTTTGTTGCTATTAAACGATACCTAGTGTCTCGCCAATCTCATGCCAGTTGATAAATGGGCTGATGTATTGCTGACCGAAAGGAATGAAGACGAAGATAAACAGACTGGTGAACCAACACACTAGCCACACGTTGGTTTTGAATCCGCGCTTTCCCCCTTTGCTGGTGAGAAGCCTCCACCAGACAGCAACGAAAAACATCAGGAATTTAATGGTGGAAGAAATTGGAATGAGGATCACTGCTACTAGAGCCATCATCGTTAAGTTAAGAGCTACGGCGATCAAGTCTCTTATCAAACCACCTTTGATTACCATGTTGACCCTTGCGCTTCCAAAGATGGCTTTCCATACCCATTGAAATGGGACAAAAAAATCAATTATGCAATAGGGTGAGATTGCTTCGTTTTCAAGAATGTCTTTCATTGTCGTATCATGGGATTGGCTCATGTTGTTGTCTCCTGCTTTAATATGTTATGTCATACTTATAACAATTTATCGCCGAAAGTCAATTGATTGGATAAAGAAAGAGCGCTTATTAATTGGTGGGGTGTCGTTCTTCGATAAACAAAACCCCATCCCGTTGGGGAAGTGGGTTCCGTGGTCGTAGCCACGGGATGTCCTTGCGCATGCCTGACGGCAACTCGTGATGGGGGATCTGAGACTGAACTGGCGCGAAGCGTGAGAGCCTGGAAGGCGGCCCTGCCAGGGCAATTTCCCAAAGGGAAGGTTTGGGTTTTATCGAACGGTTGGCCTGACAGTGGATGCAAAAAAGCCCCTGTTTCCAGAGGCTTTGTGATTACTCTTCGTCAAACATTGTGTAGACATCGAGGTCGCTGGGTTCATGTGGAACATCATCTTCATCATCCTCGGGCAAGCCTAATCTATCGGCAATACTTCCACCGTTGTTCTCTAGTGGAGGATCGTCTGGAACAACTATCCCTGCTTTTTTGCAACCAGCAACAAGGATCGTGCGTTTCCATGCGCTAACATCCTTTGGGTCGGCTGGATTACAAGCACCTTCCTTAATGTACATCGCTAATTTCTCAGGAATAGTTGCTTCAACCTCTTCCAGGGTAGTGGGCTCCTTGACAACCTTCGCTGGCTTCGGACTCAACGAGTCGGCAAATTCTTGCTGGATTTTCTTGTCGCTATAGTGCTCCAGAACAGGTAAAGGAATGTCCTTGGTCAGTGTCATCCATGCTTCGCTTTCCATCATCTTGTCAAACTGCCAGATGATGTCCTGCTTGATTGTGGCTCCCGATTCACGGTTCTTTTTCATGGCAAGGGCGATATCGTCCAATGCTCTATCCATCACTTCACGTTTACTCATATTAGGTCTCCTGTTGTTATTGGTTTATAGTTTTCGCCAGTCCAATGTTTGCACTACATCCACGAAACTACGGCCAGCACGAGTCACATAGACAAAGACTTGGGTTGGACCCAGATCGCGGAAGTCCTGGCTTGTGAAAATTGGCTCACCCTTGCGGATGTTGTCAGCGGCAAACTTGTTGTAGTCCTCCTTCATCATGTTTTGAGCCTGTGCCCACTGAGCCTGAATCTGGTTCTGGTTGTCATTGATACCCTGTGAGCTTGAACCCTGGGCGGTGTAGTCCTCCACTGCCTTGTAGTCCAGGAAGTGCTGCTTGAAGTCGGGAACGGCAATCTCGTCGGTAGCGCCTCCAGAAAGTGTGGAAGAGAATGGTTTGCTCAGGTTCACCTCGCTAAAGTCCACGTCGATAACATCGGGCTCGGCAAAGATGTCGTATGTGAAACGGTAGCCACTTTCTGGCTTCATGCCCTTACTTTCCAGGTCGCGATTACGACTTACGAGTTCGCTGATGTAACCATTGAAGTTGTCGTATTTCACGTATTTGGTAGGTTTTCCAGCTTGAAGGATCGTTGACTCGGATTTTGAGATGCGAACCATATCGGCCTTACCAGACAATTTTTCGACAAAGTCATAGGTGTCTGGGTCTTCGCTAGTGAGCATGAAGAAGTTACGGAACTGGTTGATAAAGTTATCCGTAATCTCCTTCCCGACTTTCTGAATCAATGCCTTCAGGGTTTGGGTTGCCAGGATATGGGGTTCATTGGCTGAACGGGAGACGTTCATGAAGTTCATATCGGTATAGGCTCCACCTGACTTGTCGGCGGTGATGAGTTCCTGATATTCGTCACCGACTCTGATGAAGGCTTCACGGCGCACGCGAGTTTTGGCGTCTCTGTATTCGTGATAAAGAGCCATGTCACGGTTTTTATCGATGCGTGTCTGCTCGCTGTCGCCTTCCTCGACCTCAAACCAGTGAGGATCGAGACCGTCCATCTTGGTAATTTCCTTAGTCAAGGTAGGCTCTTTCTGACGGAATTGCTTGTCAATTTCCAAAGCCTGAACTGCCATAGCGATTACTTCATGACTGTAAGGGCCGCCAGGTTGGAATGGTTCGCGTGGTTGAGCGGCGGAAAGCTCCAGAAGCTTCTCATAGTAGTCTCCACCTTCCCAGACTTGATGTTGAGCCGTTTGAATCATGTCGCACACTGTGATAAAGCTATCGATCAACGGTGTGTTGCTCTGATGGACGGCATCCAATGGCAATGCCTCTATGGATACCGTTTTGCTCTTCAATGCCCCGTATTCTGGGCCACTGTATTTTGAGAAGAAGTAGTTGCTAATCTCGATGACACGGCGGCTATAGCGTTGCTGACGCTTGATGGCTTCTTCGTTGAGCAAGGTTTTGGCGAAGAGCAACACGAACTTGCCTTCGGAACCGTATTTGTCCATGTCCAGATTGAAGGCGACGATATAGTTGCGAAGGTGCGGTATATCGATGGCGTTTTCGCCAATGCCTGTGAGGAAGGGACGAAGCTTTTCGTTGTCCATCCCGGCGAGCAAGCGTTTGATGACCTGGTCGAAGCTTCCTCTCATATCAACTGGAAGCTGTTGCCATTTGGTGATGAGGATGTTCAGTGAGTTCAAACGCTCCTCAGTCAAGATGTCTGCCAGTCGTTCAGGGCTGTTTTGCACGCACTTGTGAATCGACTTGATGCAGTGAGCAAGTAACTGGTTGCCCCGGTTGGCATCTCTTACAGCGAGGCTGAAGATGAACGAGAGGGACATTGGCTTGATTTCGAATGCGTCCATGAAAATCTCACCTTCTCTAGTGCGGGCGAAGAGGTAAGCAACGTCAGTAAAGTGCTTGATGTAGTCAAAGCCTGATCCGTTCCAGAAGTCTTGAAGTTCATCTGGGCTGATACCCATCTGTGCAGCAAGCGACTTGATGATGGAAATGACTTTGCTTGGCTCTTGGTTGTAGAGCAAGTCAATGCTGTATTCAAGTTCTTCGTCTGCTCCGATGATCAGGAAGCGATGCTCCAGTTTCATCGGCTTTATCATATCTTCGTAGATATCCTTCCAAAGTTGCGCCTTGATGTCCATGATTGACATACCAAGAGTTAATTTTGGAATAGCAAGGGGGGTGTATTTGTCGAGATTGACATCATCTCTAACCTTGTTGTTACGCAAGTCGTAGCTTTTTTCGTACTCCAGCAAGTCGTTGAGGTTGGCTCGATAAATATTGAGTTCCTGACGAACTAGAGTTTTGATGATGGTCTCGGATTTGCCGCCCCCGGTGCCTCCTGATATGAAAGTGTTTTGGCATTGATCGCCTAAAGAGTAGACCAGGATTTGACCTTTGCGAGGTGCCCCATACACCCCTTTAAGCTCTGTGCTTCCCACTGATATACCAATGGCGATAAGAGGTCTGTCGGCGTCGTAAGTTGTGGCTCTCAGGTTCGAACCCTTCAATGCCTCCTTGTGAATCTGAATCTTGGCTTCATCGTAGTTGTGTTCGTCTAACATATTTTTGACATAGGGAATCTCAAGGCTTTCGTATGCCTTCACGAATGCTCGGCGGCTGAACATCAACCCGATGCCCATAGATAACAAGAAGCTCGTGAGCAATCCTGAGCCAAAAATACTGGTGCTGGTATCGTCCACCAGAGCTTGAGCGCGGGTCTCGGCATCTGTATCAGTGAGTTTTGGATCGTCTGCCTTCAGTGCCTGGGCGGTTGCATCAATCTGGTCTTGATAGACCCGGTCAGAGGTGTAGCCATATCCAAGCCATTGAGGGGCTTCTGGACGATAGAGTGCAGAGATGAGGGCGAAGCTCAATGCAAAGGCAATGAGGCCGGCTCTGACGCTTCCCAGATAGGTCTTCTCGCTGATGAACATGGGGAGATACTGCTCAAGGCTCCGTCCGTTGAACATGCGGCCTGCAATCACGGTGGATTGGTTGCGCAAGTCCACGGCTCTGACCTTTTGCCACATGAAACCGTCCTCGTTGTCTCTGAAGTGCTTCTTGGCGGTTTGAACCCGTTCGGAATATTTGCCTGAGATAAGACCTTGCATGCGAGAGAAAATGAACTGATCGATCTTGCGAAGTGCCTTGTCTGGAACAATGTCTGTGAAGACTTTCTGAATGGGGTGTTGAGCCTTCAATACCAGATAGCTGGCCCAATCCAAACCTTTGTTGACGGTGTTGAAATACCAAGCGAAGAAGTTGGACTTGCCCTTGTTGTTGAAGACCTTTGCTTGCTCGTCCTGTTTGCGTTTGTTCTCGACATACATGCCTCCAAAGTAGGCTCCACTGAGCAATAGACTGAGAGCGACAACGGCATTAGGTGCTACCAGTCCGTGAGCCACATACCAGAGTTGGGACAGTGGGCTATCAGGCGATGTGGCGTGCGTGAGCTTTGCAAGCTGTTCGTTTTTGAGAACGGTATCTACTACCGCGTCGCCTACCATTGAGACGAAGCCTGCACCGAAAACCCATTTGCCCGCCTTGTTGAGGAATTTGCTGCGCTCGTTTCTAACCAGTCCACCGTTGATGACTTTCAATGCACGAGTGGAGGCGGTTGCCCATCTCTGTGCTTTCTCATCGGCGGGTGTGTTCTCATCCATCAAAGCCTCACGGTCTTCAATGCCCATGTGAACGAAGCAAGTCTTTTGATGTGGGGTTGGGATGGTGTGGTAGAAAACCTGCTCTGACTTAGAGAGCTTGTTGTACAGGTCAAGGTCGATAGGTGGAATGCTGACCAGTTGAAGGGAAGTGATTTTCTGTTCTTTGTTCTCTTCGTAGTTTTGGTTTTTGTTGATAGTATCTGTCATAGGTCTCCTTCTTCTATATGTTATGTCATACTTATAACAACAAAAACCAGATTGTCAATCTGTTGAGGATATCGAATCTGGTTTTTTGAAGGATGATTGTTTTAATACCAAGCGGCCGGTGCTGCGTAGCTTATTTTCTTGTGAGTCTCTTTGTCGGCGTAGATGTTGTTCTGACCTAATGGCAATTTCTTGCCCTCAACAAATGCCTGTTCGTTCAACTGTCCGACCTTGTCTATGGCATCAACCTGTGGAGCAATGGGCTGGTTGGTGTCGATGTGGTTTTCAGCCAGTGCGGGAAGAGCAACCTTCAGGTCTTTGAGCTTCTGTGGGTTCTTGCCGATGATGGCTCCATACGCTTCAGGGGATGTGAACAAAGCCTGAATCATCAGAGTGCCTTTGGGGTCCTGGATGGTCTTCCCTGCGAGTTGATAGCTGTAATGAATGTGCTCCAGAACCTCCTTCAGATTTGCATCGTTTTGCTCCTGAGCATATTTCTTCAACGCGGACACTAGTCCCGCATACTTGCTAAAGCCTCCCGTCTTGTATGAGTGGTACATCAGTGCATCTTTCTGGTTCTGACTAAGCTTGTTGTAGAGGTCTCCCAGAGATTTTTTCGCTGGACTATCAAACTGAGCACGCATGGCTCTGACAAAGGCAATCGCCTGTTCTGGTGTCAAGCTGACGATGCGAGATTCTGGTAGCAACTGCATGACTCCAGCTTGAGCTACAAAAGCTTGATACTGGTCTTGTTCACTGATGATAGGCTTCGCCAGATTTGACATGTTTCCCTTTGTTTGTAGGCTGTCGTTCAATCCGAACGCTATCGCATAGCCTTTGTTATCTGGGTAAAAGTGACTGACATAGCCCTCGCAGTAAGCCACGATAGACATGGCGTAGTCGCCCTTATCGAACATCTCCTGAGCGAGGTTGCCCGTGCCGTTCGCCTGGCTGAATGTGGGTTTGCTCTTGGGGGCTACTGCCTGAGAAGCGGGGGAAGGGCTTGAGGCGGGGATTGATGCGCTGACGGCTATCGGAGCTTCTTTAACTACTGCTGGAACTGGACTCTGAACCTTTGTTGTTGGTGGTGTCTCTTCTTTCTTATCGTGACATCCAGCTAATGCAAGACTTAAGCTCGATAGCAATAATATAGTTGGTATTCTTCTTTTTCTCATATTGGGTCTCCTCTATTGACATGTTATAAGTTTCCCTTAATATACAAAAGAACAACAAAAAATCAATAGAGGAGACTAAAAAATGAATAACATAATTGAAGGAGTTCCAGAAAACGGCGAAGAAATGATGAATCGCCTTCGTCAGATGGCAAGTGAGAGTATCGACCGGGTGACACGTGCCGACATCGCTCGTGTGTTTGAGTTACTTCCTGATGAGAAAAGAGATGCAGCATGGAAGCAACTTACCGATATGAACGCACTGAGCAACCCTCGTGTTGCAAATCTGTTCCTCACTGAATACTCGGTCCTGTTCTTCGTGGAGAAGTCCGTAGAACAAATTGAGCAAGTCAATACCGCATTTAGGAAGTCACTCGCTCTGTCCTCAAAGGCAGTGGTGGCTGATGTCCAGCAAGAGATGAGGGTAGAGGGTGCGAACCAGGTTCAGGCAATCCGTGAGGCCAGCGAAGAGGTCACGCGAGAATTGAAGGAAATTCAGGCCGAAATCAAAGCCAGTATCGCGGGTGTGCTCGAAAAGTTGGGAACACTGGAGCAACTTGAAGCAAGCTTCGGTGAGCGAGCCAATGCCATCAAGGAAGATTTGGAATCGATCCAGACGGCTATTAAAGATGGTCCAGAAAAAATGGCTGAGGCCGCCCGTCTGAGCTATCAGAATGTTCTCTATAAGGAAAATGCCACGGCTCTAACGAGTGTGAAAGAGCCCATCGTTGAGTATGCAAAAGGTGAGTTACGCAAGTTCTTCAGTGAGTCGGTAGATGAGCGCAACTGGCGCCAAAACTTCAAAGCATTCCTATGGTCGTTTGCTGGCAGTGCCGCGGCGCTCGTAGCTTTCTCGGTCTTCTTCTCAACACGATAACCCTGTAGCACATAAAAAAAGCCCCTAAATTTAGGGGCTTTGCTCATATCTTCATGCGTGGTTTCGCTGGTTCGTCGTCAGGTGCCATGCCGTGCATGTGCTCGATTTCAGGTGTCAGCTTCTCGTAGAGCTTGCGAGCCTTGAGGAACTTGAGCGGATCGTTGTTGCCGATTTCCTGTTTGAGTTCGTTGGTGATGAACTTGCTCACCTTCGGTTGCACTTCCAGAGCTTTAATCAGAAAGTCGTCGTCTGCCTTCTGTGAGTCCGTGAGGTAAAAGTAGACCTTGGCTTGTGAGGCAATGCCCTTGAGTAAAAATGTTTCATCGTTTTTCAGTCGCTCACTGACTTCTCGTAGCTGGATCGGAAAGGCTCTGATTGCTGACAGTGCGACGTCGTCATCATCCTTCAGTCTGTCAGACGCGTGGTTTAGCAAACAGGCCGTGCGCACTACGCTTCTGACCATCTTCTTGTCATCCCAATCTATGTTCATTTGAATGTTGCTCATGTTGTTCTCCTCTGTTAGAAAGCCCCTGTTTCCAGAGGCTTTGTTGATAACTTACTTGCTTTGGCGCATCTGAAGCATGTTGCTGATTGCCATCCCTTTGTCTTTGACTTTGGCTTCGTCGTCGGACTTCACGAGTTTGACTGCTGGCTCATCTTTCTTGCTATCAGGTCTTGCGACTCTGCTTGCTTCAGGGACAATCTTCTTGGGCTCGTAGGCAAACTGCTGTTCCATGGTTTCGTGGAAGCTCTGACCTTTGATGTGAAGCTGCTCTACGATCTCCTTGTTGCGACCAAGCTGGATTTCGCGGTAAGCCTCGTATCGATCCAGGACAGTTTGAAAGTCAGGTGCTTCGTGGTCTTGGCCGCCTCTGACAATCTGTGCATCCTTGTAGTGGAAGAAAGCATCTTCAAAAGCGTGCTTGGCTTCGACTACTGGAATATCGTCAAGAAGTGCGGTATCACGCTCGCGCTTGTGGGTCTTGTACATCTCGGCAAACGCGAGGTCAGAAGCTTTTGCGATCTGGCTTTGGAAGCCCATGGTCATGCCATCGTCGTGGATAATCTTCTTGCCGATTTCGTTTATGTACTCACCAGTGGTCATGCCGTTATGCATGTGGAACTCGGTGCGAGTGGCCTGATTTTTTGTGTGCTGGAAGAAGTCACGCAGTTTCAGTGGGCTCAAGCTGGTGTTCTCGGCTAGTTCTAGGTTCATAGCTTCTTCAGTGAAGGGCCGATTACGCTCAACCTTAACGGCATGCTCGGCCAACTTGGCTTCTTGCTCCTTGCGTTGCTGTTCAGCCTGTTTTCTTGCCAGTTCCGCTGCTTGCTGGCGAGCTTGTGAGCGTTCAATGGTTGCCTTGCCAGCTTCGGTCAATTCAAATTTGTCATCCAAACGCTTTTCCAATTCTGGCTTGATACCGATTGTCTTGCTTTCAACTTTCAGGGATGTAGCTTCGTTGGCATATGTGTGCTTCCAGTCCTTACCGATGACGGCAGATTGGTAGTCCATAAATGCCTCTCTGAGAGGTCCAGAAAATGGATTGGTCTTGCTCTTAAGCTCGGTCACATCCAGACCATCGGGTGAGAAACGGCCAGCCTTGTCCTCATGCACGTTGAACATGAAGAGCTTTCTTTCGAGGTTGATGCGAGCTTCCACCGTTTTTTTAGTCTCGGGTGTAGCCATCCGTAAGTCGATGAGTTGAGCTTCCTTCATCTTGGCAAATGCCTCGTCCTTCATGGTCTTCCATTCTGGATCGTTGGGAGTGGCTGAAGAGAAAGTCTTGAACACTGAATCGCGGTAGAAGTCACGTGGTCCAGTATCGTGTTGCTGGCGATTCTGTAGCATCTCAACCAGAGCTTCTGGTTGCATGAATGACTCGTGCTTGCTCAGTTGCGCATACTTGACGATGTTGGTCTTGTGTTGCTGGAGAACGGCGGGGGTCTTCATGTAGTCAAAGCTATGAATGACTTTGCTGATGTCGTCGCGCTTGATGACGATGTCTACCTTGCTGTCGATCTTCACTTTTGGAAGCTCGGCTTTGGGATTGAGGGGGTTGCGTTTCAAAGCTTCTGCCATTGTGATCATCTCGGACAAGCCCTTCTCACTGGTCTCGTATTGCAAATCCTGTTCGTCAATCAGACCAGAGAACAGTAAAACGCCATCACGCTTGATTGTGCCGCGATAGAGGTCCTTGAACTTACCTTGAGCGTAGGCTTCGTTTGCTTCCCATGCTCCCATGTCGTCAAGGAACTGAGAAACAACAGAGCGTCGGTCACTCTTGTTCACGTCCAGTCCGACATTTTCCAACTCTAATGTATATGCCATGTTTGTCTCCTGTGGTTGTTATATGTACGACTTAATATAGTGAGATCCGTTTGATAGTCAATAGAGGTCAGATATCTGAATAGATAAACGGCGAAAAACAGGCATGTCTTCGAAAACCATCCCGTTGGGAAAATTGGTTCCGTGGTCAAGCCACGGGATGTCCTGATGTCTGCCTATCTCAATAGGCAACTCGTGATGAGGGATAGCTGTTACTTCTGACAGGTAGTGTGTGGCGAAGCGTCAATCTCTGAAAGAGGCGGCTCCGTCCGCAACAAGATCCCAACGGGATAGGGGTTGGGGTTTGTCGAAGTCTGGCCGGCGAAGCTCGATGTTGCTCAGTGCTTGGTAGGTGGATGGAAAATCAGTTCAGGTCCGCGCTCACGGCCTTTCTTCATCGCACCAGTTACATGCCTCTCGGTCTCAACCAGGTTGTCTATGATTTGAGTGGCGGTAGTGATGGGGGCGATATGGAAGGCTCCATCTCCGATATGTGTATGGCGAACCATTTCATCGGCAGTTAGCACGTCCACGTCTTCGCTATCGTGTTCCACTGCATTGGCAAGCTCTTCCTCAAGGGTGTCTACTGCACGTGCCTGGTAGCCGTCTTGCATGTAGTCAGGTTCATCCTCCCATTCGATCTCCGCATCGGCTTCAGGAACTTCCTCTTCTGCTGGAACCCATTTGTTGGGGAAGACAGTTTGGCTCGTTGCGGAAACTGGTGGCACGATGGTCACTTTGGCTGACTGGCTTCTACCTTTTCCACTCTGAGCCTTTTGCGCCTCTGCTTCCTTCATCTCTTCTCTGATGAGCTTGAGAACTCGGGAATCTGGGTTGTATGCCAGAAAGCGCGGTTCCAGTGGTTCCCACTGAGCATTTATCTTGGGTATCTTGATGTATGGCTTCTTCAGGATATAGACATCTTCCGTTCCACTAAATAAGCCCATGAAAGAAACATGATCCTTCTTCGCTCCAAGTTTAGCGGTCAACTCGGCAGGGATGACAACCTTCTTGTTGTGCTCCTGCCAGTTTTCAGATGAACTGGTTCCATCGTTTTGCTTCGATAGGCTCGTGTGAAGCTTGTCTATGTTTGCCTCTCCGATAATATCTGACAACTCCACGGCGGTTCTTCCTCGTGCCAGACCCGTGATGATGAGGTTGGCCGTTGCCTCCTTCCATGCATCGATGTCGTCCTTGCTGTAGCGTTTGATGAGTTGCGTCAGGTTTTGGACTGCGATGTATGCGCCCCATCCTTTACTGCGTCCACGGTCGATTACCCGGTCAATGATTGGGTCTCCGCTCGGCGTCATTAGTTTGCCAACAGAGTGAAACTCATCGAGAAACAGATTGCCAATAGGTGCATCCGACTCTCCTATGAAGTTGCTGTCAATGAGCGACATGGCGTAACCAAGCATCGCCTTATTGAGGGTTGCAACCATCAGTTCTTCGGCTTGGTTAGGGCGAATGAAAACCGTCTTGATAGGGTAGTCTGGGTTCGTCATGAACTCAAACATACTGAACTTATAGGAGTTGGGATTGTGCCAGTGCCGTGCAAGGTCACGTATGCCAGCTAAAAAGCTCTTCAGGTTGACATCGATACCAAACGATGTCTGATTTGTCGTCACCTCACCTGTGTCTTTGTCTATTTGCCCGATGAGTGGAAGGGCATCTGGGTAAGCAACCTTTAAGATATGCACTAGCTGTTCAACATCAATGTAGGTGATGTCGGATATATCTGTTGCGCCGAACGTCGTCGGGAACTTCAACATCAGATAGACAATCATTCCAGTGAATATTTCAGTCGCAGCACTCGTCCACAATGGGTCTTTGTCGCTTGGTGGGATGACGGTGCGACAAAAAGCGCGAACCGTGCTGAGGTTGTTTCTGAAATCTCGTGGGAAATCCCATTGGTGTCCGCGCATATCGGTAGGGTCGAACAGCGCCATGGTTCCATCGTCTTTGTAGAGTGCCCTGAAGAACTCGGACTTCGGATCGAGGATGATGTTCTTTAATCCCATCTCTACGGCAAGCTCGATATGTGGGTAGAGAGCCTGGCTTTTTCCGCTTCCAGTTATCCCTACAACGATGGTATGGGTGCGTCGTCTGAACTCTGAGTAATACAGGTTCTCGGAAATCTGGACGAATCGTCCTGTCCTCTCAATCTCCTCTTCCAACAGTGGGGCAAGAGCCTGTTCGGCTTGCTCACCTTCCAGCATTTGCGCTCCGCGCTCGTGCTCTTCAACCTTGGCAGGAATGGGCTCGATGTCGCGATAGCCTTTGAGATACCCGTATGTGCCTGCGGCGAGTCCTGCCACACTGGCAAGAAACTCACGAAAGCCGATGATGTAACTCATGTCCTGGTCATTGAGCCAGTTGATGTATGAGTTGTAGAGGTTTGCTTGGTGTCGAAAGGCAAGGCCGAAGGTCAGTTTGTTGATGCCTTCGGCTAACCAGAATCCCATGTGTCCGATGAAATCGCTAGACGGTGGGCGGGGAAGGAAGTTCGTGTTGATGAGCCAGCTTGCGGCTGCCGTTGCATAGAATCCGGCTATTGCGAACGATACCGCGTAGACGCCAACATCCTCGTAGTAGCGAATCCATTTGGTGCCACTGACTAGCTTCTTCTTCTTGAATGTCCTTGACTGCCAAACTATGTCGAGCTTTTTTTCCTGACTCTTTTTCTTGTTTTTCTGTGATGCCATATGTCTCCGGTTCGGTTACACCCCCAGATAAGCACGCAATGCAACCAAGTTTCCGGTCAGACTGAAGTATTGGACAAGATCCATCACTGCCATGCCAGCTACGCCTGCCGCGATTGACAGAGCGAACAGATTGGATTTGATGTCTTCCATCATGCCGCCGTCGCGGTGATCTTCATCCTTGCCAGTGAGCTTGTATTTCAGTGTGTCCCATTGAAGCTCCAGTTCGCCTTTCAGAGTGTTCAGCAACTCGGGATAGCCGTATGCATGTTGAGCGTCTTCCACCTTCAGTTCGTCGTCTGGCATCAGATCATCGACCATGTGGTCGTAGAACTGGTGCAATGGGTCTTCGTATGCGTAACCAGTGGGTCCAGTCAAGCCAAAACGAATCTTGGTTTTTACGATTGCAATGCTTGCGAGGGTAAGGGTTATGTTTTTGATTTGAGTAAGCATGTTGGTCTCCTAAATTGTTTGTTGGTTTGGTTGCTCGCTAAATTTCGTTTCTTAGAACAACAGGTTGAAAATCATCTGAACTGGTTGCACTGCAATGTAGGTGTAAGTGGCTCCCACGAGGGCATATCCGATGAAGCTCAAGAGGTCCATGGCAGCTTGGCTGTCGACGGTTTCCTTGTTGATGTAGCTGATAACCTTATCTAGATATTCTCCGCTGGGTTTCGTCATTGTCTCCACTTTGCCAGAGGACAACACCATGTCGTTGTAGTGTTTTCTGATTATTTTTCTGATTGATTTCATGATGGTCTCCTTGTTTTCATTTTTATGGCATTGTTGTGATAGTTGCCATACTTGCCACATTTATAGCAAAGTCTAACGATACGTCAATGAATTCGGGGAGGTCGTCAACAGGTGTTCGGATGAACGGTAGACTTTCAAGATAAACGGCAAGCAAGTAGGTCGCTATGTACCTTACTTATAGCCTGCCGATTCAGATTGTCAACTCGGTGCCCTTGCCTTTGCGTCTGCCTTTGGTCTGAGTGGGCACGATGGTTGGTGCTGGCTCTTGAGTCTGAACAGGAACTTCAATGCGCTGCTCTTGTTCGTCCAGTGCCTTGTTGAGCTTGGCGAGGCGTTTGTGTGCTTCGTATTCAGCCAAGTCGCGTTTAACCTTCTCATGGAAGGCCACATACTCAGGGCGGTGATTCTGAAGCTCGGTGTAGTCGAGGTGACTCTTCTTCAGGCTGAGTTTGCTGTATTGCTGGATGAGGTCCAGGAAGTCGTCCATTGGATGCTTGAGCTTCTTGTTGTCTCCGATGTTGTAGAAGTTATCGTCAAGGAAGGCTCGGGCTGCTCCAAAAGAGAGAAGGGCATCAGGTGGAGCGGTGAGGTTGTTTTTCATGGCAACCCATTTGACTGCATTGACCTGACCATCAGTAGGTGCCAATTCGGCTGCCTGCTCCAGAAGCTTGTCCTGTTGCTCACGGCTCACATAGAGTTTGAACTTGCCCTTGTGGCGTGTTGCCATAACGAAAAGCTCGTTGAGGCAGTGCATATTATTGGACACATAGCCAAAGGTGTTTTCGTAAGTAGCTCCCTGACTTCCATGAATGGTCTGGATGTAGCCCAAGCGAATAGGTGGCTTGCGCTTGTCCACGTTGATGATGATTGGCTCTTCCTTGTTGTCGAGCTTCACACTCATGGCGATGATTTTGCCCTTGGTATTTCGGATGACTTTTTCAACCGTGCCTGTGTTGGAGTTCGTCATCTTCACGGCTTTGATGTCATCGGATTTGCTGTTCTTGTCGACTACGATACGGTCTCCTGGTGCGAAGACACGGGTTGCTCCATCACGGCATTTGACCTTGATCTGTTCGGCTTCGTTGCTCGTGAGCCTGCCTCGTTTCTGAAGCTCTGCACGAATAGCCTGATTAATTGCGTCGCAATCCTCGTTCAACCCTGCCAGGGATTTGAGAGATTTGATATTGGTGGGGTCGTCCACGAAGTCCTTAACCAGTGCATCCATGGCTTGCTCGTTGGTATCGGTGATGACAATCATGCCGTTGTCGTACATAGTGTGCAGAGCCTTCTTGGCATCCTTGGCGTGGATGTCCATCGCAATATCACGATCTAACTGATTGCGCTGACGATTGATTTCAGTCAGTGCGACAGTAGGGTAGAGTTCAACCATATGCTGGAAGAGTCCTCCTGCTCCGACAGGTGCAAGCTGGAAGTGGTCTCCGATTGTCACAAGCTTGGCTCCTGCCTTCTGTGCATGTGTCACCAGGCGATTGAGAGTTTGGGCATCGAGCATGCCTGCCTCGTCAATAAGACATATCGTTTTGGCATCCCATTTGCGTTTGCCTGAGTCCAGTTCCATCAACATGATGGTGGTGTTGGCATACTCTTTGGACTTCATGCCACAAGCTTGAGCTAATCCTTCAGTCGCGGCCGATCCGATGCTGGTTCCGCAAACATTGAAGCCGTTGCCCTTGTAAAGCTCATACATGACCTTGGCTGCGGTGGACTTACCCGTTCCAGGCAATCCTTCAAGGACAAAGAGAGCGCCAGGCTTGGTCGTCGATCCCAAGATGCCTTCTCTCTGGCCGGCAGACATCTTGAAGGGCTGGCCGATAACCTGGCTCATGCGTTCCTCTTCAGCAATGATGGCATCGATGACCATTGCTTCGTTGAGGACAAACTGTGTTTCGTTTTTACGGCTGTTGCAGATGTCTACGATGTCGCTAGATACCTGCTTCATCCATTTGCTGGTGAAGCTCGCGTCTCGCATGAAACGAAGACGATACTGGTCGCGCTCCTCTGGTGGGATTTTTCCAGCCAGGAAGTCTTGATACTGCTCGGAGATGCTGTTGTCTAACTGAAGCAAACATTCTTCCTGGAAGAGTCTGTCTGCATGTGCGTGAGCATCTTGAAACGACATCTTTTCAAGTAGCTGGACCACAACGTAGGCTTTGAACTGACTTTCCTTGAAGCCGTATTCCTTGTGATGGTTGTGGAAGTCGCGAATGATGTCCTGGTCGCTCTTCTCGCCATAGGCTTTAGGCTTGGCATCCTTTTCTTTTCTCACGCGCTTGATGGCGTTATGAACCCGCTCCATGGTCAGATAGTGACGGCGAGTATGCAGGTTTGTGACAATCTGTTTGAAGTCGATCTGTGGGTTCTCAGGCTTGACCTGGGCATAGTCCAGTTGTGCGGACTTGTGGCTGTAGCCTAGCTCGTCGCATTGCTCTTTCCAGGACTGAATCATCGTAAGCCGTCAAATAACGACGCCGGTCAGAGAGTGATGGAGAGGAGCGAGGAACTTAACGTGGTCCAGCGGGCATGTTCGAGGGCATCAGCGCGGCGTAATCATCGACGGTCTGAGCGAGAGGAAGGCGCTGGAACAGCCAGGTGAGGTATCGATATGGATCGATGCCACCGGCCTTGCAGGTTTGGACCAGAGAGTAGAGATTTGCGCTGGCATGTGCGCCAGCAACGGTATCGGCGAACAGGAAGCTTTTGCGTGCGACGACGAATGGCCTGATTTCATTTTCGCAGGGGTTGTTCGAAACAGGCCAGTTCCCGTTTTCGACGTAGCGGCTAAGCTTCGGCCATTGCCCATTTAGATACTGCAATGCTTTGCCGAGCATGCTGCCGGGAACGACGGTGGGTCGATGCTCGATCAGCATCTGCTTGATGATGGCAAGCACGCGTACGCTGTAGCGGCGTCGTAATCGCTGACGCCGATCGGCTGTCCACTTTGCGCTACGTGCCTCGGCAGCGAACAGCCGTCCGATCAGGTGGATGAAGCGCGTGGCCAACAGGTTTGGCGTGCGGGCCGCTTTCGGCACCGTTTCCTCAGCCTTGACGAGTGCGCGCCTCGCGTGAGCCCAACATCCAAGGTGGACGAGTTGATGGTCGCGTGCGATGCCGCTGTATAGCTCGTACCCGTCGGTCATCAATGCAGCGCCGGGTTTTATATCGGCATAAAGCTGCGCTGCATGTTTCGCTCCGCGTCCAGGCGTGTAGGTGAACAGCCGTATAGGTGGCCCTGAACCATTCATCTGAGCCCAGATATAGCTCTTGGTTTGTGGCCGTCGCCCAGGCTCCTTGAGCACCTGGAAGGTGGTTTCGTCGCCATAGATCAGGTCGGACTCAAGCAGTACATCGCGCATCAGATTGATCACCGGCTGGGCTGCCAGCCCTGCGCGCACGACGCTGACGGCGATCGTGTTCGACGAGATGTCGCCGCCGAAACGGCGTAGCAGTCCTGCCTGACGGTAGATCGGCATGCCAAACTGGTATTTGCCGGTGATGACCCACGCTAGCGCCGATTCGGTGAACAGTCCGCGCGGAATAATCCGTGGTGGCGCCGGCGTGACCTTGATGCCCAGATCGCAACACGGGCATGCGTATTTGATGCGCTGGTGCTGAACGACCCGAATCTGCTCCGGGATCACGTCGAGCTGCTCGCTGGTTTCGACGCCGATCTCAACGAGTGCGTGGCCATCGTTGGCGCAGAAGCGCTCCGACTCGGGAAGTTCATGCCGGACGATCTCGCGCGGCAGCGCTGGATCGAGCGGCTTGCGACCGCGCTTTTTACGCGCATGGGTGGCTACCGTCGTTGTCGGAATGTCCTCTTGCGCGGGCTGGCCGCCAGCGCTCGCCAACGCTTCTGCTTCGTTGAACAGGCCGAACTGGCTGGATTCGCGTGCCTCGCTCGATGCACCGAACAACTCACGCTTGTAGGCACGCAGCCGTTCCTCGGCCAGGTCCCGCTCAGCAGTCACGAGTCGCAGTGTGCTGCGTAGCTCATCACGTTCTTGCTGAGCGACATCGAGCTCAGCGCGCGCGGCGAGCAGCTCCTTGAGTTCCTCGGCGGTGATCGTGACGTTGATCGGCATGCCAGGTTAGACCTGTGCGCCGTCGTCCTGTTCAACTCACGCGCGCGTAATGTCGTTGCGGGTGTTTCCTGATGGCAGTAACGTCGATGCCTTGTAGCAACCAGTGAAGCTGCTCAACGCCAAGCATGGCAATCTCGGTGGCAGCGGGCCAGACAAAACGGTCGTTCGCTTCAAGACGCTTGAGTAACAGCCAGAAGCCGTTGCCGTCCCAGCAAAGAATCTTGATCCGGTCCCGCCGGCGGTTGGCGAATACGTAGAGAGCTCGGGCCATCGGGTTCAGGGACATCGCCTGCTCGACGAGAATCGACAGGCCGTTGATCCCCATGCGGAAGTCCACGGGCTCGCGGTGCAGATACACCTTCAGGCTTTCGTCGAACCGGAACACGGCATCCTCCCCAGCATCTGGATGATCGTCGTCAATTCGTCGACGCTTGCATCGCCGAAGTCGAACTCCACTCCATTCGGTAGCCGTACGTGTAACGCAAGCGCCATTGCCGACACCGGGGACGAACCTGGCCGATCCACCGGAGATACTGCTGATGGCGCACAAACGACCGGCACAAACGCTGGCGTTATGGCCGAAGTCATAGGACTCAGGGACGTCGGTGCGGAAACCTCGATGGGAACATCATCGATGACCATCGGGTCAGCGCCCCCTGACGTCAGCGAACTTTGCGTCTGCTGATAGCGTGTGATCCATCGACGCAACTGGTTCGGATTGACGTCGTGGTCCATGGCAGCTCGTGCGATTGACACGCCCGGCCTCAGGCACATCACGACCAGCTCCTGCACCGCATCTTCGTTAAATTCCCGTCGGCCATCGCGTTTGCGGCCGGCTACCAGTCTGCTTCGAAGGTCTTGTTTCTCTGTCATAGAGGTAGGTGTGCATGTGTCCACGCGGACACTTAGCATCTGCCCCTACGCCTCTCATTGGAAGGGCGTCGTTAATTGACGGCTTACATTTGTGCTGCTAGCGCTGAGTGGCGTGCCGTCTTCGTTTGCCGCGTCGGTGTGGCTGGTGTGCGTCGCTTGCGCGGTACAGTACGCAGGCCTTATTGCTGAACGCTGGTTCTTTTTCGCGGAGGCACGGCACCCGCAGAATCTGTACTATCAGCAGGTCTCCTGAGGGCAAACCGGCGTGCGAAATTGCACGCGCAAGTTCCGAATCGCTCTAATGCGGTCATCGCTTTCTCCGGCTTGCGCGAGCCGAAACGAACAGATTCTTTACATCAGGTCATCATGCATCATCCACAACAGTGACGGTTTGCGTGAACTGACACATTGAGATCGACAGGCAGCGGTACTGCGTTCCGTTCACCTTGGTCGGGCTTCAGCGCGTTGCGCGCACTAGCAGCCTTTCTCGAATTGCAGCATCGCGGCGCGACGGGTCGCCAGCCGCGCCATGTCTCCTTTGGTCGGCGCCCAGGAATTCAGTCGCCGAAGTCTGCCAATTCGGCCACGCCGTTATTTATGGCGACCGATTCGCGCTCTGTGGCAGTGACACGAAATTGAATGGCGCCACTTGATGCCCATAGCTCCGTCCTTAAAGTTTCTCCGGGATAGACTGGCGCTGAAAACCTCGCGCGAAGCGACCTGAGCCTCGACGGAACACCGCCGCCAAATCTTTCGACAATAGCTCGCGCAGCAACACCGTACGTAGCAAGCCCATGAAGAATGGGGCGCTCGAAGCCGGCACGGCGTGCAGTTTCAGGGTCGACGTGTAGTGGATTCACGTCGCCGCACAGTCGGTAAAGCAGAGCCATCTCAGGGCGGGTTGTGGTTTCCACGATCACATCTGCCGCGCGTGCGGGTACTGCTTGTGGCGCCGCGAGCGGAGGGTCGCTTGGTTGACCGCTTTCACTGTAACCGCCATCGGCACGGCAGAACGTGGTCTGTTCCAGGGTCGCTAATAAATGACCCGAAAACTTGTCTGTGACTTTGCGTTCAATCACCACGAGCGCGCCCCGATCCCGGCCTTTGTCGATCACTGACCGCACCGCAGATCGCGCGATGATCGTGCCCGCGGGAGAGAGCGCGCGGTGCAAGCGAAGCGACTGCTCGCCGTGAACGATCTGCGACGCTGTGATCCCGGTGCGCGGGTCGCTCATCCAGAAGCCTGGGAAGCCGAGAATGACTGCCATTGTCGGCAGCGCGACCAGATTCTTCTCGTAGACAAACGGTAGCTGTCCGGGGTCCGTGGGATCGCTACCGACACCAAGGGCCAGCGCATAGAGCATGGTGTCTTTATGCGTGTACGTATGTTCGATTTCCCCGAAGTCCCAGTTCTTTACGGCTTGGTAATTGAGCGGCATCAGCGCACCATGTGGTTAGGATTGTTCCGGCGGCGTTTCCGTGGAGATCGCCCACAGACCGTCGAACATCGCGGAGTAAAGATGCGCGAAGTCCTGACTCTGGATAATCAGGCCATAGTCTTCACGCTTTGACGAAATGATGGCGACCTTGTCGTCGTATACATATGTGGTCATTGCCAGGTTGATGTGAGCGGGTGCGTACCTGAGCTCGCGCAAATCAGTACCCGGCGCGGACCAGATCGAGTCTGTGTCCTCGGCGGATGAGCGGAGGACCTTGAGTTCGATGCCGCGCTCGACTCGTTTTGCGATGTACTCCTGCATTCTGTCGAACCCGGGAGACTCGAGCAGTTCCTTCATGGACAAAATACCGCGCAGGAGTTTGGAGCGCGCCGTCAGCGTGTCCCACAGGACTGTCGCTACACCGGCTTCTCCTTCATAAAACCGGATCTCCGGCTTCACCCTCGACATGTTATAGAGGGCGCGAAGTTCGGGCATCAGATCGGAAAATGCGCGCCGGCGAGCTTCTGCACGCTCCAGCAGAACCTGCGGATCTTCCGGCACAACAACACGCTTTTCACCCCGGTCGATAATCCGCACCAATCCCTCCTCCTGCAGCCGCTCAATGATGCTGTACGCAGTGGTTCGACCGAGCCCCGAGCGAGCGGCGATCTGATTAACGGTGGCCTGGCCGAGCTCTAGCGAAGCCATATACGCCACATACAACTTCCCACTAATCCCGGCCTGCGCGAGCCATGCTTCGATGTCCATAAACTGTCCAAAATGTTTGACTAAAAAGCCGATATTAATGTAAATACACGTAAATTTCAACGACTTAGTGTGTCTGAAACTATCGTCAAAAAATTTGACGAACTGCAATTAGCAAGTGTATAGTGTGCCTACCGCGTGCACCATAAGACGCACGGACACAAATGCTGGAGACATTCACCCACTAATTCGTATCGCCCTCCCAAGACCTCAGACCGACGCGTCGCATGGCATTTATTTCATGCGATTGACTACGCTCGTCGATGCTGTTGAATTGCGGTGAATGGCATTATGCGGGCGTTCTGCCTGCACCACGAAGTGGCGAACTATTCTCGAGCTTCAAATAAGGACTCCTGATATGAATCGGCGGGCGGCAATCGTAGCTCCCATGCGTACACCTGTGGGAACGTTCGGCGGAACGCTGCGCAACGTTCCCGTGGAGGAACTTGCGGCGGCGGTGGTAAAAGCCGTCGTCGAACGTTCGGGAATCGCGCCAGAGTTGATTGAAGATATTGTCATGGCGCAGTCCTATGCAAATGGAGAGGTGCCTTGTGTGGGTAGATGGGCCGGGCTCGCAGCCGGTCTGCCTGTCGAGGTGCCGGGGCTCCAGATCGACCGTCGCTGCGCCGGCGGCCTTCAGGCGATCGTGACCGCGGCGATGATGGTGCAGACCGGCGCGGCCGATGTGGTCCTGGCGGGCGGTGTGGAAAGCATGAGCAACATCGAGTACTACACCACGGACATGCGTTGGGGAAAGCGTGCGGGATCTGTCAAATTCCATGACCGGCTGGAGCGTGGACGGGAGCGTTCCCAACCGGAGGCGCGGTTCGGCCATATCTCCGGAATGATCGAGACCGCTGAGAACGTAGCGCGTGAATACAACATTACACGGGAAGAAGCCGATGCATACGCTGTCCGCAGCCATGCACGGGCCGCTCATGCGTGGGAGCGTGGCGCATTTGATGATGAAGTGGTTCCGCTCACGGTGCCGCAACGCAAGGGCGAGGCGCTCAAGTTCACTCGCGACGAAGGCTTTCGCGCCAGTACGACGCTCGACGTGTTGAGCTCGTTGCGTCCATTGACCAAAGGCGGTGTCGTCACCGCGGGCAATTCCAGCCAGCAAAACGACGCCGCCTCGGCCTGTCTCATCGTGGCAGAGGACCGTCTTGAAGCGCTGGGGCTGGAACCGATGGGATTCATCGTCGGCTGGGCGGCAACAGGATGCGAACCGGCCACCATGGGAATCGGCCCGGTTGCAGCGGTGCAAAAGGTATTCCGTAAAACCGGACTCGGTTTCGATGATATGGATCTCGTTGAGTTGAACGAGGCGTTCGCCTGCCAGGTGCTGGCAGTGTTGAAGGGATGGAACTGGTGCGATATGGACCGACTGAACGTGAATGGATCGGGAATTTCGCTCGGGCATCCCATTGGAGCGACAGGCGCGCGAATCATGACCAGTCTTCTCCACGAAATGAAGCGGCGAAACGCACGTTACGGCCTCGAAACCATGTGTGTCGGCGGCGGGCAAGGCATGGCCGCAATTTTTGAGCGCGCATAGGCGACTGCTTCGATCACTGCATGCATCTGTTTCACATGACTCACACTGGACTACATATGGAAGGTATTTCGTTTCCGCAGCAGCGGTTGCTACTGTCCGCGCTACTCGATGTCAGGGTAGCCGAACGTCCTCATGACATCGCGTTCGTCGACGGTGACCGGGAAGTCTCCTATGCGGAGTTCCGCATCCTCACGCAGCGCGCTGCAAATTGGCTACAAGGTCAGGGGATCAAGCGTGGCGACCGCGTCGCGGTGTGGCTCGTCAATAGTGTGGAATGGCTGGCGCTTCTCTTCGGGATTGCTCGTATCGGCGCAACGCTGGTGTCGGTCAACACTCGCTATCGGAGCGACGAGGTCAGCTACATACTGTCTCGCAGCGCCGCGAAACTGCTCATTCTGCAAACAAACTTTCGCAGCATCGATTTTCCCTCGATTGTTGCTTCAATCGACGTCGCATCCGTTCCTGCGCTTGAAACCGTCGCAGTTTTGAATGCCGACGAGAGCACTCCCGCACGCCTGATCGGGCGTCCAGTCATTGCCCTCGACCCTGCTGCATTACCCGATGCAGCCAATGCGCTAAATGTAGATGATCCTGAATCGGCGACGATTCTATTCACGACTTCCGGAACCACCAAGGATCCGAAGCTTGTCATGCATCCGCAGCGCACGCTCACGGACCACGCGCTGCGTTGTGCGCGTGCTTACCAGTTCTACGAGCCGAACTCGCGCATGCTGGCAGTCTTGCCGTTTTGCGGCGTGTTCGGCCTGAACGGTGCCCTGGCGGCATTTGCTGCCGGAGCGCCGGTTGTGATCATGGATACGTTCGATGCCGGAACGGCGCTCAAATTGATTGAGCGTCACCAGATCACCCATACATTTGGCAGCGACGAAATGTATCGCCGCCTGATTGACGCTGCGCCCGGAGAGCGTCCATTTCCATCCGCGCGGATTTTTGGCTTCGGCGCATTTACATCGAGTTTCGACGACTATGCACGTAAGGCCTGCGCGCGCGGCATCCCGCTGCAGGGGCTATACGGCTCAAGCGAAGTCCTCGCTCTGTTTTCCGTGCAACAAGCGGATCTGGCAGTAGACGAGCGCATCAAAGGAGGCGGGTTGCCCGTCGCCCATGACGCGACGGTTCGTATTCGCGATGTGGACACCGGGGAGCTGGTCGCGCCCGGTGAGCGCGGCGAAATCGAAATACTCGCACCGACAAACTTCATCGGCTATCTGGGCAACCCGGAGGCGACCGCATCCGCATTGCTACCGGATGGCTTTTTCCGAACCGGCGATGTGGGCTATCTACGCACGGACGGCAGCTTCGTCTACGAAACCCGAATGGGCGATGCGATTCGTCTGGGCGGCTTCCTCGTGAACCCCGTTGAGATCGAAGATGTCCTGAAGCGCATTGACGGCGTGGCTGACGCACAGGTGGTCGCAGTGGAGATTGCGGGCCAGAGCCGCGCTGTTGCATTTGTCGTTAGTGTTCCTGGCGCTGACGTCACCGAAACGAGTGTGATAGAGGCGACCAAGCCGGTCGTCGCCGCCTTCAAAGTGCCGGCGAGAGTGTGGTTTGTTGAGGATTTCCCTGTGACACAGAGTTCCAACGGAATCAAGACTCAACGAAATAAGCTGCGCGACATGGCCTACGCGCGACTGCGCGATTCTCACTAACGTTTCTCATGAAAACTCTCTATTTCGAAGACTTTGAAGTCGGTCAGCGCTTTGAAAGCGCGGGCCGTACCGTCACCGAAACCGACCTGACATTCTTTTCCATGTTGTCGGGCGACTGGAACCCTATACATAGCGATGCGGAATTTGCGCAGGGCACCCGATATGGTCAGCGGCTTGTCCACGGAGCGTTCGGTGTAGCACTTGCAACCGGCATGCTCCATCAGTTGGGTATTTTCGAGCGCAGTGCGGTCGCCATGATGTCGCTCAGGGAGTGGAAGTTCGTGTTGCCGATCATGGTCGGAGACACGTTGCGGCTCAAGCTCGAGATCATCGAACTGGAAAAGGGAAATAGCCAGCGGGTAGGGCGCGTTGGCCGGCGATTTCTGCTCGTCAACCAGACGGGCGTCGCAGTGCAGGACGGCACGAGTGACGTGCTCGTATTGAAGCGGCCGAGAGAGGCCGGGCCGGAAGTTAATACAGGAGAAAGTCAGTGAGCGAGGCGAAGCTACTCGATGGTAAATCCATCATCGTTACCGGTGCCGGAGGCGGAATCGGACGGGAAATTGCGCTGCTGATGGCACGGTACGGCGCGAGCGTGGTAGTCAACGACCTCGGTGCGTCGCTTGCAGGTGACGCCTCGGACAAGGGTGCGGCTCAGCGCGTAGTGGACGAGATTACGGCCGCCGGCGGCAAAGCAGTGGCAAACCAGTCGAGTGTTGCAGACCCGCAGGGCGCTTCGGACATTGTCGACACAGCATTGCAGGCCTTTGGGCGACTCGATAGCGTAGTCAATAACGCAGGCATACTCCGTGATCGTTTTTTTCACAAAATGAGTTCGGACGACTGGGACGCAGTCATTAAGGTCCATCTCTACGGGGCTTACTACGTTAGCCGCGCCGCGGCATCTATTTTCAAGGAGCAGGAGTCGGGCTCGCTGATTCACATGACGTCCACATCGGGGCTCATCGGCAACTTCGGTCAGGCGAATTATTCCGCGGCTAAACTTGGCGTCGTCGCGTTGTCGAAATCGATCGCGCTAGATATGCAGAAGTTCAATGTCCGCTCGAATTGCATCGCACCGTTTGCGTGGAGCCGGATGATCAGTTCGATTCCCACAGATACGCCCGAACAGCAGGCGCGCGTGGCGAAAATGCAGCAAATGACTCCGGCAAAGATCGCCCCGCTGGCAGGTTACCTCGCTAGCGATGCGTCTGCCGAAGTCAGTGGGCAAATCTTCGCGGTTAGAAACAATGAAATTTTCCTGATGAGCCAGCCCAGACCGGCGCGATCTGTTCAGCGTAGCGAAGGATGGACCATCGAATCCATCGCGGAGCATGCAATGCCTGCACTGAAGGCCTCCCTGTATCCGCTTGATCGGTCGGGTGATGTCTTTACCTGGGATCCGGTTTAAAACCTTTTCGCAAACTGCCCTCAATTACCCGTCGGAAACTCGTCAGGCGCATATACGACCGCGCCAGACGTTTCTCCCCTTAACGCTCAAATAAAAACTTACAAGCCCGTTTGGAGACATCGCTCAATGAACAAGGTAACTGGTTTCTTTACAGAATTGATGCGGAAATATTTGCCTGATCCATTTGTATTTGCGATCGTGCTCACGCTTCTAACAATGATACTGGCCGTCGTGGTGCAGGGAAAAGGCCCGCTGTTAGTCATGACGGATTGGGGCAAAGGGTTTTGGGGACTGCTGGCATTCACCACGCAAATGGCTGTCATTCTGGCAATGGGATATGTACTTGCGCGGGCGCCACTAATCGACCGTCTGCTCGACCGGCTTATCGAACATGTCCATTCGCCAGCCGCTGCGATCGTGCTGGCGACTGTAGTAGGCGGGATCGCCAGCTACATCAATTGGGGCTTCGGGCTAGTGCTCGGAGGCGTAGTAGCACGAAAACTGGCGACACGCGTCAAGGGTGTTCACTATCCATTGATCATAGCGTCGGCATACAGCGGCTTTACGCTCTACGGGATCGGGTTGTCCGCAACGATTCCAATTGTGATTTCGACTCGTGGACATGCACTCGAAGCGCAAATGGGCACGATTCCGCTGAGCCAAACCATCTTTTCCTGGCCCATGCTGACGGTGGGTCTCGTGCTGCTTATCACGCTTCCTCTGTTGAATATCTGGTTGTTGCCGAAGAATCCTCAGGACGTGGTTGAAATCGATCGCACCGCACTCGACGCGCCAGTAGCAAGCCCCAGTCTTGTCCACGCGTCTCATTCGGCCGAAGGCACTATTGCCCAGCGTCTCAACGATAGCCGACTACTCAGTGCGGTTATCGGCATCCTAGGCCTGCTGTACGTGGTTGCGTATTTCGTTCGCGGCAACCCGCTGGACGTCAATATCATCAACTTCATCATTCTGTTTGTCGGCATCCTGCTACTGAAGACACCTGCGAACTATGTGGCCACCCTGAACGAGGGCATCAAGGCGGTGAGTGGCGTGATTCTTCAGTATCCGTTTTACGCGGGGCTGATGGCAATCATGGCGGGCTCGGGTCTCGTCGACACGATTTCGCGTGCTTTCGTGGGTATTGCGACGCCGCATACGCTGCCTGTCCTGGGCATCGTCAGCTCGTTCGTTATCAATTTCTTCGCGCCGTCCGCGGGAGGCCACTGGGTCGTTCAAGGACCGTTCATGATCGAGGCCGCCAAGCAGCTCGGGGCGCCTGTCAACCAGACCGCGATGGCCGTGATGCTCGGCAACGCGTGGAACGATCTGGTGCAGCCATTCTGGCTGCTGCCCGCACTCGCGCTTTCAAGGCTCTCGCTGAAAGACATCATGGGCTATACGGTGGTCCACATGATCTGGGTTGGGGTGGTCTACATAGCGGCACTCTCCGCTTGGGCTCATTGGATCTGAAGAAACATCGACTCACCACGCCGGAACGGAAAACGGCTTTACGCATCGAGGAATGAATGGCTTCCCAGACTCAACTGCCAACGGTACTACGAAATCTGTCGCTTCCCGTGATTGCTTCGCCCATGTTCACGGTCAGCTACCCTGAGCTTGTTCTCGCACAATGCAAGGCCGGCATTGTTGGCTCGTTCCCGGCGCTTAATGCCCGGCCGGCTGAATTGCTGGACGATTGGCTTGCGCAGATGACAGAAGAGCTCAGAACTCACGCGAACACGAATCCTGATGCAATTGTTGGGCCGATCGCGGTGAATCAGATCGTGCATACATCTAATGTTCGGCTGGAGCAGGATGTCCGCGTATGTGTCAAACACCGTATTCCCATTTTCATCTCGTCACTTCGCGCTCCAGTGAAAGAGATTCTGGATGAGGTGCATAGTTACGGCGGCATCGTGCTGCATGACGTTATTAATCTACGCCACGCCGAAAAGGCTCTGGAAGCCGGCGTGGACGGGCTGATTCTCGTTGCAGCCGGGGCTGGCGGCCATGCTGGCAGGATGTCGCCCTTCGCATTAGTGGGAGAGGTCCGCAAACGCTTCAAAGGTCCCATTGCGTTATCAGGCTCGATCGCCACGGGCCAGGCGATTCTCGCAGCGCAAACGATGGGTGCGGACCTGGCCTATGTCGGTACCCGCTTTATTGCCAGTCAGGAAGCGAATGCATCGAAGGTTTACAAAGACGCACTTCTGCGCGCGAAAGCATCCGACATCATTTATACGAACGTCTTTTCGGGTGTACATGGCAATTATGTCCGGGAAAGCATCGAAGCCGCCGGGCTTGATCCCGAGAACCTTCCGGTCGCGGACAAAACAATCATGAGCTTCGCTGACGGCAGATCCAAAGCGAAGGCATGGAAGGATATCTGGGGCGCGGGACAGGGCGTCGGGCAGATCGACGACATTCCGCCCGTCGCAGAAATCGTCGCGAAATTGAAGGCCGAATACGTCGACGCACGCGCGCGTGTCGAGGCAATGTAAAGACCGATTGGAGAAGCCGGGATGCCGGAAGTTGACTTTTGCGAATGGATCGGTCGCACGGACGAATCCGAGGATTTCATTGCTCCTGCACCCCTGGCCGGTCTGGCGGCGACGCTTGACCGCGATTGGGAAGAGTTGGCAGAAGAGGCGCGCGTACCGCCGCTTTGGCACTGGCTGTACTTTCTTCCGCGGGCAAGGGCATCTGAGTTGGGCCAAGATGGCCACCCGCTGAAAGGGGGATTTCTGCCGCCGGTCGAGTTGCCGCGCCGGATGTGGGCAGGCGGGCGTCTTCAATTTCATGGGCCAGTCAACGTTGGTAGCCGGGCGATCAGAAGATCGGTTATCCAGGCTATACGCAACAAGTCCGGTCGCAGCGGTCAGCTGGTATTCGTGACCGTACAACATCAGATTTTTTCTGATGGACAGCTGGCAATAAGCGAAGAGCAGGACATAGTCTATCGCGGTGCGGCTGCAGACGGTGCGCAGGGCGCCACGCCGGTCAAGGCGCCCATCGGGGCGGCATGGCAGCGCGTTATTACGCCAGATCCCGTCCAACTTTTCCGCTATTCAGCCCTTACTTTCAACGGGCACCGAATTCATTACGACGAGGCCTACGCGAAGCAGGCAGAGGGGTATCCCGCGCTCGTGGTACAGGGGCCGCTCATCGCGACACTGCTGCTTGACCTGGTACAGCGCCACCAACCCGCGACGAGAATCCGTAGTTTTTCATTCAAGGCTTTGCATCCGACGTTTCTGCATGCACCGTTCACTGTTTGCGGAGAGCCAGCGGGAGATGGGCGCACCATTGATCTCTGGGCACAGGACTGCCACGGAAATCTGACCATGCAGGCCAGCGCAACGACTCTATAAGAGCGGTCGAACACGACTGCTCTGATCCGCTCTACTCGTTTAAACCAGATACCATGCAAATCTCTGACAATAGTTACCAAGACATTCGCGACGCGGTTCGCAGTCTCTGCCAGCAGTTTCCCGCGGAATATTTTCGCAAGGTGGATGAAGAGAAGGGCTATCCCGATGTTTTTGTTGACGCATTGACCCGGGCTGGTTGGCTTGCAGCACTGATCCCGCAGGAGTACGGCGGTTCAGGGCTCGGGCTGGTTGAGGCGTCCGTGATCATGGAAGAGATAAACCGGGCCGGGGGTAATTCTGGCGCGTGTCATGGCCAGATGTACAACATGGGTACGCTGCTTCGACATGGCTCAGAAGAGCAAAAGCGTACTTATCTCCCCAAAATTGCCAATGGTGAACTGAGACTGCAATCGATGGGCGTTACCGAACCGACCACTGGGACGGATACGACGAAGATCAAGACCGTTGCGCAGAGAAAAGGCGACCGGTATGTGGTAAACGGACAGAAGGTCTGGATCTCGCGCATTCAGCATTCGGACTTCATGATTCTGCTTGCGCGCACAACACCGATCGAAAAGGTTGCGAAGAAATCGGAAGGAATGTCTATCTTCCTCGTCGATCTGCGAGAAGCGGTCGGCAATGGGATGACCGTGCGGCCAATTCCGAATATGGTCAACCACGAGACAAACGAATTGTTTTTCGACAACCTCGAGATTCCTGTCGAGAACCTGATTGGCGAGGAAGGAAAAGGCTTCAAATACATTCTCGACGGCCTGAATGCAGAGCGGACGCTCATTGCCGCGGAATGTGTTGGCGACGGATACTGGTTCATCGACAAAGTGTCGCAGTACGCAAAGGAGCGCGTCGTTTTCGGCCGGCCGATCGGACAGAATCAAGGCGTCCAGTTTCCGATTGCACGGGCGTTTGTCAACGTCGAAGCCGCGAGTCTGATGCGTTTCGAGGCGGCGCGGCGCTTCGATTCCGGTGAGCCTTGCGGCGCTCAGGCGAACATGGCGAAGATGCTTGCTGCCGACGCATCGTGGGAAGCTGCAAACGCCTGCCTTCAGTTTCACGGAGGCTTCGGGTTCGCCTGCGAATACGACGTTGAGCGGAAGTTCAGGGAAACGCGCCTGTACCAGGTCGCTCCTATTTCGACGAACCTGATTCTCTCTTACGTGGCCGAGCACATCCTCGGCTTACCGCGTTCGTTCTGATGGATGCTTCCATGCGAGAACCCTCACCGCGATCCTACCTCTTTGTGCCAGGAAACAGGCCAGACCGGTTCGACAAAGCCGTAAGCAGCACTGCTGACGTGGTGATCTGTGACGTGGAGGACGCGGTGCCGCCTGACGAGAAAGCCCAGTCGCGTGACAACGTGCTCGAATGGCTGAAGAAGGGCGCGTCGATCTGTGTCCGTGTGAATGGCTGGAACACCCCCTGGTTCATGGACGATGTCCTGGCCTTCGCGAGCCACCCCGGCGTGTCCGCCATCATGCTGCCGAAAGCGGAGACTGCAAACCAGATTTCCGAACTACAGGCGCACTGCCACCCGTCAATGAAGATCTTGCCGATCATAGAGACGGCACGTGGGTTCGATGCGCTTGGGGCCATTAGTTCTGCGATGGGCGTTGCGCGGATTGTGTTTGGCACCGTAGATTTTCAATTGGATCTGGGAATAGATGGAGATGACCTTGAGCTTTTGATGTTCCGCTCACAGATCGTGTTGGCGTCCCGGCTGGCGGGGATCGAGTCGCCGGTCGATGGCGTCACAACAAGGATCGGCGATCCGGATCTTGTTGAGGCAAACGCTCGACGGGGGAAACGGCTTGGATTCGGCGCAATGCTTTGCATTCATCCGAACCAGGTCGCCCCCGTTCATCGTGGTTATGCATATACCGATCAAGAGGAGGCATGGGCTCTGCGAGTCCTTGCCGCGACGCAGGCAAGCGCTGGCGCCGCAGTGGCTGTTGATGGAAAGATGGTTGACCTGCCTGTGATATTGAAAGCACAGCGAATCGCGATAGCTTGCGGTCACGCTCGCGGAGATGTTATCCAGGGTCCAAGGTCCAGCTAGCGAACGGTCATACATGATTCGAATGGTCTTTTACTGACTCTTTAGAATCGATTTTGATTTGCATCTTTTTTTCGAGGCGGCAAACGAGGTCAGTGCCTCGAAGCGCCTCTGACGGATAGGGAATTTATGAAGATCGTCGTGCCAGTCAAGAGAGTGGTCGATTACAACGTGAAAGTCCGGGTGAAGTCGGACGGCACGGGCGTCGACATTGCGAACGTGAAGATGTCGATGAATCCGTTCGATGAAATCGCGGTTGAAGAAGCGGTGCGCCTGAAAGAAGCGGGCGTGGCGACGGAAGTGATCGCTGTGTCGTGTGGCGCGACGCAATCGCAGGAAACGCTGCGCACGGCGCTGGCGATCGGTGCGGATCGCGCGATCCTGGTTGAGTCGGCTGTGGAGCTGCAGCCGCTGGCGGTCGCCAAACTGCTGAAGGCGCTGGTGGACAAGGAACAGCCTTCGCTTGTGATTCTCGGCAAGCAGGCCATCGACGACGATTCCAATCAGACCGGTCAGATGCTCGCGGCTCTGGCTAACTTGCCGCAAGCGACGTTTGCATCGAAAGTTGTCGTCGCTGACGGCAAGGCTACCGTTTCGCGCGAAGTGGACGGCGGCGCGGAGACGCTGTCGCTTACATTGCCCGCTGTGGTGACGACCGATCTGCGCCTGAACGAGCCGCGTTATGTAACGCGGCCGAACATCATGAAGGCGAAGAAAAAGCCGCTTGAAGTCGTCAAGCCGGAAGACCTCGGCGTCGATGTCACGCCGCGGCTGAAGACGCTGAAAGTTGCCGAGCCGCCGAAGCGCTCCGCCGGTGTGAAGGTGCCGGACGTGAAGACGTTGGTCGAAAAGCTCAGGACCGAAGCGAAGGTGCTTTAAGTAATGGGACTGGAGTAAGCGCTGAAGCGCTAACTCAGTCGACGCAACCAGTTGCATGGGACTGGAGTAAGCGCTGAAGCGCTAACTCCAGTCGACAGACGGAGACGGATCAAATGACGAATCTGGTAATTGCAGAACACGACAACGCGTCGATCAAGGCCGCGACGCTGAACACGGTTGCAGCGGCGCAGAAGATCGGCGGCGACATTCATGTGCTGGTCGCAGGCCACAACGCGCAGGCCGCGGCGGACGCGGCGGCGAAGATTGCAGGCGTTTCCAAAGTGCTGCTGGCCGATGCCGCGCAACTCGAAGCAGGGCTCGCGGAAAACGTCGAAGCGACGGTGATGAACATCGCGAAAGATTACACGCACATCCTCGCGCCAGCGACGGCGTACGGCAAGAACATCGCGCCGCGCATCGCGGCAAAGCTCGACGTTGCGCAGATCAGTGACATTACCGCAGTGGATAGCGCCGATACTTTCGAACGCCCGATCTATGCAGGCAACGCGATTGCGACTGTTCAATCGCAGGATCCGATCAAGGTCATCACGGTGCGCACGACTGGCTTCGACCCGGTTGCAGCCGAAGGCGGCAGCGCGACGGTGGAGAAAATCGAAGCCGCAGCGGACGCCGGCATTTCGCAATTCGTCAGCCGCGAAGTGACGAAGCTGGATCGTCCGGAACTGACCTCGGCGAAGATCATCGTGTCGGGTGGACGCGGTCTGGGGAATGGCGAGAACTACACGAAGGTGCTGGAACCGCTGGCTGACAAGCTGAACGCGGCACTGGGCGCATCGCGTGCAGCGGTCGATGCGGGCTTCGTGCCGAACGACTATCAGGTCGGGCAAACGGGCAAGATCGTCGCGCCGCAGCTATATGTGGCGGTCGGCATCTCGGGCGCGATCCAGCATCTGGCCGGCATGAAGGACAGCAAGGTCATCGTCGCGATCAACAAGGACGAGGAAGCGCCGATATTCAGCGTCGCCGATTATGGTCTGGTGGGCGATCTGTTCATGCAGGTTCCCGAACTTGTCCGAGCGTTAGATTCCTGAAAGTCTGGTTAAAAACGGCTGCTCCGTACGTCTGAAGATATTCCAGCTGTATCTATCCGCTTGCTTCCAGGCGCTGCGGACTCGGCTCGCGGTACGATGCGCACTAGCTGACAGGCAGGCGCACCACGCGTTGAAACAGCGCCAATCCAAAAGCTCACATTTCCAGGGTGTCACGCCCAGTCCAGTCGAACCGCGAAGCCGCGCGACACACCCAAGTTGAGCCTCTGGACCGAATCGACGCAATGAAGGTGTTCGGCGCAGCACTGGACGAAGACAGCCTGGCCGGTACGGGGCGCAGGCTCGGCCGATCCCCGGCGGCGGTAAGCCGCGCTATCACGTTCCTCGAGGAGCACGGCGCTCCTGCGCCGCACGACGCGGACGATCCGGCTGAGCGCGGCGGGCGAGCGTTATGCGTCGGCCTGCCAGCGCATCCTGACCGATCTCGGGGAAGCGGACCTGCTGGTGGCGGACGAACCCTCCGCGCGGCGATTGCTTCGGTGCTCGCCAGCCACGGCGTCACGCGCATGTTTTCGTATCACATCGCTGAACAGGTCAGGGACGGGAGGCTCAGAATCGTGTTGCGCGACTGTGAGCACGCGCCGCTACCAGTGAATATCCTGACTCCGCACGGGCGCCTTTCAGTGCCCAAGGTGCGCGCTTTCGTTGACTTTGCGGTGCCGCGTCTGCGCGCCAATTTCGAGCAGTTCCAACGGTTCACCGAGTCAGAGTGAACCGCGTGCCGGAAGAATGTCTTCCGCAAGGTATCGATTCTCTCTATATGCGATTCAATCTAGACTGACGCGCATCATCGGCGGAGTACCCCACGCCGTCGTTCGAATCGCTACGTTGAGGACGAAATGAATCAGCTTGCCCAGCCTCCATCCCGACCATTCCAAGGGGCCGCTACGCGCGGCTATACGGAGCGCCACGAAACCTGCTGGCGACGCAACCTCGTCGAGGCCTGGCCGGGATTCGTTAAAAATCCGCCACATCTCGGCCTAAGCCGCTGATTTGAATGCGAAATCAATCGTCGGATCGAGCGGTGGGACGGAACGTAAGAGATCCAGCAAATAGTCCCCGAACCGGTTGATGTGCTCACGCCGGTACGGCGACAGCACCTTGAGTACTTCGGCATCGACCGGATGCCCCTTCTCCTGCAACTCCTTCAGCTTGCGCGACATCCACTGCACGTTGTACAGGATCACCATGTTCGCGACGAGGTGGTTGTACTTGATCACCTTGCGCTGCTCGTGCCGGACGTTTTCGGCGATAACGCCTTCGCCACCGAACATCAGCCACTGTGCGAAGTCGTTGAACTGCTCGCTCTTGTTGGTCGCCGCGTGAATCGTGCGCCGCAGGTCCGGTTCATTGAGATATTTCAGCAGGAACAGCGTCCGGATCACGCGTCCCAGCTCCCGGAATGCGAAGTAGAGCTTGTTTTTCGTGCTCTCCGATCCGAGGCGGCGCAGGATCGTCGACGGCGTCATCTTGCCTGCCTTGATCGACACTGCAACGCGCATCATGTCGGCATAGTGACGTTCGATCAGTGCCCAGTCAATCGCCTGACGGCACAAGCTGTCGATGTGCTTGTATTTGCGCCGCCGGTCAGCCTTGTACAGCACGAGATCCTTGATGTTGCGCATGCGCGGCATCAGGTTGATACCCACCACGTACGACAGACCGAAGACCGGACCGCTTTGCGCCTGCGTATCGCCGTGGATCGTATCGGGCTTGACGTCGGCGCCGTTCAGGATCAGCCCATCGAGGATGTAGACGGCTTCGTGGACGCCGCACGGGATGAAGTGACTAAACAGCGCGATGTACATGTCGGATACGTGATAGTAGCCGATCCCGCCGTATCCCCCATAGCGAACGTGATACTCGGACAGCAGGTTCTGCTCGTACAGACTCCACTTGGTGCCGTCGGCCGACGCGCGCTTGCCGCTGCCCCAGTATTTTGGCAACGCGAACTGGTTGTACGCGTTGATCACCTTCACGTTCGCCTTGTCGAGCCGCTCCTCCGTGACGTGTTTCAGGTTCAGCCAGGCGACCTGCTTGCGAGTGAGCCCTTTCACCGAGCGCGCCGTCTGGCTCGGCCCCAGGTTGCAGCCGTAGCAGAACAGCGTCGTGATGAAACGCTTGCGCGGATCGTCGATCTTCGCGTCAAACCCGGATAGCGGTCCAAACAGTTTATGCAGGTCGAGCCACTGCTCGGTTTCGGTGAGGAGATCCAGGATGCTGAGCTGCGGCATCGACGCCGTGATGGCCTGATCGATCAGCGTGCGGTTCGGCGGCTCGGGCTCCTTGCCCGGCTTGTGAATGACGAGTTCCTCATCGACGAACTCGATGCTGTCATTTGCCGGGAAGTTCGCATCGGCCTCGTCGAGCGCTGCGTTCAGCTTGTCTCGCAGATCCTTCGCGAAGCTCTTGCCGTCCGTGGGCAAGCCCACGATCTCGCAGTAGCGCGGCAGTTCACGCCGGAATTCCTCGTCGGAGACCTGATGCACCCGATAATCGTCGAAGCGATCACTACCCTCGACGTAAAGATCGCCGGAATTCAGTTCCCGCATGATCTGGCTGAAGACACCCAGCTCGAAGAACCGGCGGTGCAGCATCCGGCTGTCCCGGCCGTGCGGGAACACCGCGCGCTCCCACTTCTCCGGCAACCAGTCCAGCGGCAGGTTCGCGAGGTCGTTGTCGGTCAGCAGCAGGTATTCGCGGTGCGCGTTGCGGAAACCTTGCAGCCACGCGAGCGCGACCAGCACCGCGCGGTCTTGCGAGCTCGATTGCAGCGGCAGCACGTCCAGGCACTGGAACAGCAGCGAGCGCTGGGTGCGGTACGGCACGAGCATGAACGGCAGATCGAACTGCCCGGCATAAGCGATGTGCTCGTTGCATTGCGCGAGCGCTTCGGCCGGGTCGCCGAGCGCCTCGCGGATTTTCGGTAACCGCTTAGGCTCCGGTACGCCCTCATCCTGGAGAATCTGCAGGACGTCCCGGAACTGCCCGACCAGCCCCTCCAGCATACCGGCGTGTTCAAGCTGATATTTTTGCAGTCGGACCTTTGCGTAGGACTCCAGCTTGCGCACCACCTTGATGAAGATCTCAGCGACGTCATCAAGCGCCTTCTGCAACTGCGCCTGGATGAACAGTACCGCAAGCGCATGACGCTTCGCGGTCTTGAGCGAATGCAGTTCCGCGACGTCCAGGGCCCGCGCTTCGGTGACCAGTTGGGCTCGTTTGCTAACAGACAGGATCGAGGGTGGCGCCGGCAAGCCTTCCGCCAGTGTCCTGATCCCGTTGATATGTTTGAGGAAGCTGGCGATCGCCCGCGCGGCGGGTCGCTTCGGCTCCTGTTTCAGATCGTCCCAACCGGACTTGCCTGCCTTGACGACGAGAAGCGCGTCGATGCGTTCGACGAGTGCTGAGTCGAGTGCGCCGGTGATGGCCCCATAGATCGCCTCGTTGTGATCGTTGCGCGCCTGCGTGGCGATGCGCTGCAGCGTTGCCAGTGGCGGCAGCTCGTACCGGCGCCGGACCAGTTCCTCGATCAGCACGTTGATGATATCGGGCAGTTCGATCTTTGTCCGGGCTTCCGCCGACGCCAGTTCAGCAAGCGACGCCGCCTCACTCGCATCGAACGCCCGGATGTCAAGCCAGCCGCGCAGCAGTTTCTGGTGACGAATGCGGGTGCCCGACACGTCATACCGTGCGATCGCCGTCCGGGACAGGACGCGGGCCCGCATCGACGTCCGGATGTGATCGATAATGGCGGGCGGTACCTCCACGAGCATCGGGAAGTAACCGAGACGCTGCAGCAGCTTCAACTGCACCATGATCAATACGGCGGAGGCTTCCTGCCGGGATTGCCGGCGCACGAAGCGGATTTCCGCGGCGCTCGGCGTGAACGCCGCTTTCAGCTCCGCCGCGCCCGGCTCCGCAGGCAGCACCGGATAGATGGTCTCGTGGACAGTCGTCACGTTGGCTGCCGCCGCGCAAAGATCTGCTCGATCTGCCGGGTACGCTGAACTTCGTCGTCGTCCAGGTAGATCGAGGTCGTTGTGATCGACGCGTGACGCAGATTGTCGCGCACAGTCGTTAGCGTGGCGCCCTGTGCGAGAGCATTTGTTGCGTGCGTGTGGCGCAGCCAGTGTGGCGTCGCGCGCTGCAGCTTGTCGGCGAGTGCCGGGTGGTCGGCCCGAATTGCGTCGGCGGCGGTCCGGAAGAACCGGCGCAGCACCTCCCTCAGACGCGGCGTGGTGATGCCGCCGGGTTCATCGAGATGGCCGAGCAGCGGCGTATCCGGTGCCCAGCGTGCGGGGCTCACGGGCAGACCGCGCTGCATCAGGTACTGGTCCAACGCAAATCGTGCGAGCGGCGGCAGCACCACCTTGCCAGCCTTCGCCCCCTTACCGGTGAGGTGAAGCCACCGCTCGCCGCGCGTGCCGGTCATGATGCCGCCGAGTGTAACGCTGACCAGTTCGCCTGCGCGCAGGCCGGTCGCGTAACCGAAATCGAGCAGAAAGCGCAGACGCTGTGCGGCGGGAACCGCCCAGCCATGCGACCATTCCAGGCCATCGGCAATCGTGCGGATCAACTCCCACTCTCCGGCCGTAAAGGCGCGCGAGATGTCCAACTCACCATTGCGCTGCGCGCCGCGCACCCTGAGGCCGGCAAACGGATTCGCGAGCACGTAGCGCTGCTCGATCAGCCAGCGAAACATTGCACTCAGAACTGACAGCGCATAGGCGATGGAATCTGGCGACAGCGCGCCCGTGAACGGCCGCCATTCGGACGACGATCGCGGTCGCGCCGGCGCGACCCACCGGGCGCGGGGTGTGGGATGGCGCAGGAAGGCACGATAAGCGGTCGCATCCTCGCTCGTGAGCGAAGACAGCGCTTTGCCGCGCTCGGCAATCGCCCAGAGCAGCAGGCGCTCGGCTTCCCGGCGATAGGCACGCTGAGTTTCGGCGGCTTCGTGCCGGTCGAGCCAGGCGCTGATCGCCTGATAGTCGTTATCGGCCTCGAGCGCGCACATCGGCTTCGGTGCGCGGAAGGCGCCACGCGAGCCGTCGACGTCATGTGGCACGTGGATGTTTTCCCACGGCACCACGGGTTCCGGCGTCGCCACCACGATCAGCGCGCGGGCGCGTTCGGTAAGTACCGGGTGGGAGGCAAAGAAGGCCTCAATATGACGTGCGCTGCGCACGCCGAGTCCGGCAATCGTGCGCCACCAGCGCTGCCGACGAGGGATGCGCACGGTCAGATCAGCCAGCGTCCGGATGCCATGCTGATGCAGCATGGGGACAACACGGGCTGGCAGCCAGACATCGACCGCATCGCTCACCTGCGGTTGCGGGATCGCAAGCGTTGGTAGGATATCCAGCGCCCGGGTCGCGGCCTTGCGGTGACGGGACCGTTCGCCCGCCGCGCACTGGAACAGCCGGGCCAGATCTGCACGATGCCGGCTGAGGGCGAAACCGGCAAGCTGCCGGCGAATCCGGCCGATCACGCCGCGCGCAGACTGGCCGCCTTCGAGCGCCTGCGGGCAATAACGTTCGACCGCCTCGCGCGCGCCGACGCCTGCGTACCACGCGCGCAGCGCGGACAGGGACGCAGTGTCAGGAAAGGACGGGGGCAACGGAACGTTCGGCATCCGGAGATTATAGGCAACGTGATGGCCGGGGAGCGGCACGTCAGGTGTGGCACGTTTCCCGAAACAGGAGTTTCATCGAAAAATGTACCCCTATCGATAATAAGGGTTAGCGATAGGGATGCATGGAAATTCGTCGGTGTTCCGACCGTCAACTCGCGTTCACGCAACTAAAGTCGGTTCTAAATTTCAACTAAAGTCGGTACTACGGCGTTCAGGCAATGAGCGCCGTCGTCACTAGGAGTAAGAGTGGGCTCTATTGCCAGACTGGCGGCCCTTGCATAGCTTTGCGGGAAGTGCTGCTCGTTCGATAGGGTTATTGCGTTGAAAGGTCTGGCCATTAAGGGCCAACTTTAAGTGAATCGTTCAGAGAGAACCATGTTTAGTTGACGGCCGGGGGCGCGATAGGACCAACTTTACTTGAGATGGTTTTTGGCTCTCCGCCTTGTCCGACGGCGGTTTCCAGCGAAAAATGGCTGGATTACTGTAGAACCATATTTAGTTGTGCAAGCGAACTCGATTCACACATCGCCCCATCGGATAAAATGTCGTCATCCCGCCGCTCGCCGAAATGATTGCGTGCGAGCGCTGCATTGAGTTGCACGTCAGCGACAATGACAGCACAGGCGATCTGCATCGCGTCTACCGTGTACCACCGTGGGAATACCATGAATCTCGATTCCGAATTCGACGAGCCTCTAACTGACGAAGACTTTGATTTCCTCGAACGCTTTCTTTCGAGCAATGCCGTTTGCGACGATGCGATGGATGTCGTCATGTTGCACGGCTTCCTGACCGCGATCATCTCTGGTCCGAACATGATCATGCCGAGCGCGATCCTTCCGTGGGTTTGGGATGCAAGACACGCAACTCGTCAGGCCAGATTTCTTTCTGCAGGACGGGCTCGCAAGGTCACTGGATTGATCATCCAGTACTGGAATGACATCAACAACGCCCTGAGCCAATGTCCCGATCTGTTCGAGCCTCCACTGCACACGACCGAGTGGAAGGCGGAAGAGATTCTCATTCTCGACGAATGGTGCGAGGGCTATTGCAAAGGCATAGACATCGACCGGAAGGCTTGGGATTCATTGATGGAACTACACCCCGATTGGTTTAACATCATCCTGTTGTTCGGTACAGCATCCGGATACCAGGATCTGGTACAGCGGGATTACACGATCGAGCAACGTCGGTCGTTTACAAACTTGCTCAAGGCATCCGCACTCAATATCCATCGATACTGGTGCGAGAATCGCCGAGAATTGATGGAACGGGGTGAGCGCCCGCATATGATCTCGGTAATTTCAATACCGAAAGCGGCGACAAGCCGGCAGACTGCGCGTAGCGATTCGGACGAGCAAGACGAGAACGAGTATGAAGACCTGTTTCTCGTCGATTCGCTAGGCCCAACAACGGAAGATGCGTTTCACCCGCTTGCGCTATCCCCGCTCTCCACGCGTGTCACTCACGGTGGCACCTCTGTCGACGTGCACATCTATCGATCCGAAAGCGAGAGCCGCAATGGCTGGATACTGGAAATCATCGATTCGTTCGGGACATCCACGGTGTGGGACGAATTGTTCCCAACCGATAGTGCTGCGCTGGCCGAAGCGTTCAACGAAATCGACGCACATGGCATTGAATCGGTAATGGGAGACGTACCAGCACACGTGACGAAGCACTGAACGCCTCCTCTGAAGCCACTCTCGATTTCTCTTTTATATCAGCATCTTAGGCCGAGATGCGGCGGATTTTTTGCGAATCCCGGTCAACCCTCCTCTTGGGTCTGGAGAAGCGAGGGGTGATTAGCCGCTTGGACGATCAGAAGCCCGATTGCTGGGTCAAAGCGACCTCGGTGGAGCCTAACGCCGCCGGTGCTCCGAACAAGGTCAAGCTGTCGCTCGGCGAGGAAGCATTCATGAAGTCCGTGTTGAAGGAGGCGGGGCCAGCTTTGGCCGGTTCGACCGTTTCGTACGACCACACGGAAGGGCGAGCGGTATCTGGCCTTGCGAAGAAGGGGTTGGTCATGCGCCGCGTCGGAGACGTTGAACTTACTGCGCTGGGCGCGGAGTGGCTGAGCCAAGCTGCAAAGAACGGGCGTACAGCGCCTGAGAATCACTGACGACATGGCTGGTGCTCTGGCCCGATCGGGTTTCAAGTTGCCCAGCTAGCCGGGATGACGATGACCACAACGATTGGTGGCAAACAAGCCACAGACGCGCTGACCATCCGAAACGCGCGCGTCAACGAAGTTGAGTTGCGAGACGGTGCTGAGGCAGCGCACGACCTTCTCTCTGGGCGTGGATTCACTGCCCGGGAAGCTCACGCCGCCAGCGTCAAGCGAGGTAAGCGAGAACCCTTTGATGAGGATGCCGCGCAAGCCTGGGACGACGCCACCAACGCGGCATTCCGGGCGGCATTCGAGGGCTGGGTGGCCTGGCCAGAAGCAGCCACGCTCGAGCTCGCGTGACCTTGGATTTGAGGACACTATGAAAGCAATTTCCATCTGGCAGCCACACGCATCGCTCCTGATGCTGGGCCTCAAGCCCTACGAGACGCGGGGCTGGCCCATTCCGCGATCGATTCTGGGAACTCGGGTTGCCATCCATGCTGCGAAAGCTGATGGCGATTTGCGAGAGATTGCCGGGTACGTGCTTGACCACCAGGCCGGCTTAGGCGAAGACGAGCGTATGGCGGCATACGTCCGCGCAGTTTCCAGCGCCGGCTTCTCAACGTTGGCTGAGATGCCACGCGGTTGCATCCTCGGCTCGGTAGTTCTGTCCGAATGTGTGCCGGCGCAATCAGCCGAGAACCACAACAACTTCGGGGACTTCAGCCCGGGGCGCTTCGCATGGCGAGCCTCCGAACCCGTGCTGTTGCCAACTCCGGTACCGTTCCGCGGTATGCAAGGCTTCTTCGACGTGCCATCGGATCTGCTGACCGAGGTTGCACGCAGAGTCAACAGTCACGTCTGAAATGGAACAGATTGAATCAGCCCGAGCGGAAGCCTATGAGGCTGGCGTCATCGCGGCCAAGGCTGCATTGGACGGGGCTGGGACACCAATCCTGTCCCGGGACGAATCCGCCCTAGGTGAGCCGGAACGCTCCTACGCACTTGGGTGGAACTCGGTGTGGGCGAGTGAGGAGAACCGCCGCCGCTGGGACAGGATCATTCCGGCCGACCTAAGTCGGATCGTGCCGACAGTGGCCATTGGAGCGGGGCCGCTCCGGTCGGACCGGGAAGTAGCCAAGCCAGCCACAGATACACCGCCTGGATGCACGAGATCCACACGCAACCTTCAGGACACCTAGGACTTGCCCATGCAACTGTCATCACCCATCGACGCTGTCGCCAGTGCAGTGCATCACGCGGCTCTGGTTGCCTTCCCCGACATCCACTACCGAACCCGTGACCACGAGGCCATGAAAGATTGGACCTCACAAGAGCGGTACGCAGCCGTGAAAGCCAACACCGCGCCGGAAAAGGCCGTAGTGCGGCGGCCAGATGTTTGGAATTGCGAGGTATACGCGATGTTTGCTCAAACCTGGAGCTCGACGGCTCTGGGCTTTGGTGGACTTGGTGGCCAGGCTATGACGCCGGCCTATACCGTTGTTGTGGCGGGGCGGGACGGGCACCTGGCGGTCTACTGGGCTGGTCGTTTCGCCTATCTCATCGACCCACACAAGCAGACGGACATGCAGCGTGAGGCGCTTCGTGAGGATCTGCAGCGGCGAACCTCAGCTGGCCGGAGGGAAGCAATCGATCGATACGGCGCGTCCATTGAGCTACCCCAGGAAGCTCAGTGCCACACAACGGATCCAACCTGAAGCTCATCGCGGGGAATGCGGATAATCCCATAGCTTTGCAGGCGCACTTTAGCTGCGTAGCCTGAGTTGATAACAGAAATGTTTCCTGATGGGAACATGTAAAATATTCGGGAGAATTTTTCCTCCCACCTTCCATGACAAGCGCCAGAGAATTCGCCGGACATCCCCAAGAGAACGACAAAGCCAACGCTGGTGGAGCGGGCCTGCTCGGGGAGAATGGTTTGGGCCTGGTCGATTTGCGTGGTCAGACGTTCGGAAAGCTGACGGCGCTTGAATATGTCGGCACTACCCCACTGAATGGGGCGACGTGGCGTTTCCAGTGCGAATGCGGAAGCCATGTGACAACCGGGGCACGTTTCGTTGTCAACGGGCAAACGTCGTCCTGTGGGTGCGCGCGGCGAAGAGCAAGCGCGGCGAGGACTCGCGATATCGCAGGGCAGACATTCGGTCTCCTGACCGCTCTTCGGGTTGGAGAGGGGGCCGCGGAGTGGGTTTTCAAATGCCAGTGCGGGAACGAGGCGCTGCTGAACAAGGCCCGGGTGGTGAATGGCCGAACAAAATCTTGTGGGTGCTCGCAAAGCGAAGACATATCGGGGCAGACTTTCGGCAGCTGGACTGCGATCGGTGTAGCGGGAGATGGTCGGAATTGGCTGTTTCGATGTGCTTGTGGAACAGAGAAGGCGATTCAGAGGTTAAGAGTCACCGCGGGTCACACGACCTCTTGTGGGTGCGTCACCGAACAGGCTTTTGCCGGCCGAACATTCGGGCTATGGACCGCCTTGAGGTCAGCGCGGGGAAAAGGCGAATGGTGGTTTAGGTGCGCCTGCGGAGTAGAGAAGTTGCTGAAGAAAACCGACGTTGTAAACGGTTGGTCCTACTCTTGCGGTTGCAAACGGCGTTATGTTCGACGCGATTTCAAGTCGGGGCAGGTCTTCGGCAAACTGACGGCGCTTCGGCCAGCGGAACCTAGGTCTGGGAACTGGTGGTTTCTCTGTGAGTGCGGCACCGAGACTGAGTTGGACAAGTACAACGTCGCATCCGGTCAGACGTCTTCATGCGGTTGCATACGGCGATCTCCTGACATTACTGGTCAACGATTCAACCGACTCACGGCAATAAAGGCGGACAACCAGGACCCCCGTAAGTGGTTGTTCAAGTGCGAGTGTGGCACCGAAAAGCTGGCTAGTAGGAGTGCGGTTACGACAGGACACATAAAATCCTGTGGGTGCCTATCGCGCGACGTAGATATTACTGGGAAGACGTATGGACGCTTGACGGCAATTCAGCGGGGAGTCCTTGGCTCCAAAAAATGGCTCTTCCGATGTGAGTGTGGTTCAGAGGCGCTGCGGTCCAAAGCTGCCGTGCTGGCAGGAGTGATCGTTTCCTGTGGCTGTGGAAAAAAGGAGCATGGAGGCATTGAGGCTGGCCAAAGGTTTAGCCGCCTGGTTGCAGTGGAATACGCCGGAAAAAGTGCCGGGCTCCAACCCAGCCATTTGTGGAAGTTCAGTTGCGATTGTGGTGGCACCACGGTTACCAGGGTGGAGTCCGTCAAGCGTGGGTTGACGACTTCATGTGGTTGCGCAAAACGCGAAAGCCACGCATCAAAACAGGTTGATATTTCGGGCCAAACTTTCGGGAAGCTGACCGCGATCCACGCAGGCCCTCCAGGTTCCGACAAGTGGCTATTTAGGTGCGCTTGTGGCCAAGACGCGATGCTAGCCAAACCAGGGGTAATTGCCGGCACCACAACTTCGTGTGGTTGTGGGAATGCTGCCATGAAAATTGCCGACATGACGGGCAGAGAGTTTGGGCGCCTAACGGCGGTGGAATATGTCGGAATGGGCAAGTCGACATTCGTCAAGCGACCGTCCCCAGTATGGCGCTTTCGGTGTCAGTGCGGGGAAACGAAGGATCTCCCCCTGGCTGACGTAAGAGACTGGGGCGTTCGGTCGTGCGGTAACTGCGTCTAAGGAGGTAAGGAGCACATGTTCGACATTGGAAGCTATTCCGTTTGGGAAATCATGGTTTTCTCGGCCATTGGATCCGCCCTGACTTTTTCGCTGACGTACGCAACTGTTGGGGAGCGAGCTGAACGGTACCCAGCTGCAGCCATCCTGGGGGCGCTCTTTCTTCATCCGTGGTGGGCGGCACTGACGGCAGGCCTGGTCGGTCACAGCGTCTGTGCGGTTGCCGCGCGCGCCATCAAACGCCAGCCGGTCGGAACCGAACGCAAGATGGCATTTTGGATCTCGATGGGTGCTATGTGTGTCGCGCAGCAGATCACTTTGGGTATGGACAACGAGGCGGTTATGGCAGCGGTAAGAAAGGGCGAGGCGGTGTCATGGGAGCGAATCGCGACCAGTAGTGAGGTCGGCAAGTTTGTCGCCGAGAACTACCGTCCCTGCGTTGAGGCACGAGAAACTTTCCTGCAGTACATGGGCCGACGTTTCATGATGAACGCGCGGGTCAATGATCCCGTGACCTGTAAGGCGGCTGCGATCGCGGTCGCGAAACCGAAAGGCGACGTCTTTTCGAACGCAGTGGCGGCCGAGATTGACGATCTCCCGAACAAGCTCGAGCTGTCAGCAGAGGCAGACGCCGAGATTGACCGGCTGGCTCGCCTGTGGGGAATTTGAAGCGGTGATGCCGTGACGATCTATGTGGACCCGCTTAGGCACTGGGGCTGGATCCTGAGGGGCCACCGGGTCAAGTCATGCCACCTATTTACCGACGCACTCGATCTGGCGGAGTTGCACGCCTTTGCCGAGCAAATCGGCATGAAGCGCGCCTGGTTTCAGCACCCCCCCGTAGCGCCTCACTACGACCTCACTGAGCGCCGCCGGATCCATGCGCTGACGCTGGGAGCTGTAGAGGTGGGCCGGCGCGAAGCTGGCGCAATCTGGCAGGTGCGACGCGCAAAGCTCCTGGTAGTCGCAAACCAGCAGCCCTGACAAGCGGCCTGCCTGGCTGGCAGACTACCCCGAGGGAAACCGTTCCCTCCAGCCGCCTTCCATTTCCCCTCGAGAAGTCCTTCCATCGCGCCTGATCAGCTGAAAGGTATAGCGAATGCACGCTCATTCCCTATAGCACCTATCGGCGGCGCCTGGCCCAATTGCTGGAGTGCCGCACCTCTCGCGTTGTTTTGCGTTGGCACATGTGCTCCCGGCGTCCTTGCATCAATTCGCGAGGCCACCGCAACAGGTACCGTACTAGGGTAAGAACATGAAGAATTGCGTTTTCGTTGCCGTATCGCTCGTCCTCGCTTCGGCAGTTCATGCCGAACCCAACTCCAATCTGTCGGTAGCGGCAGCAGCACAGGCAAATCTGCCGGTACCAGCTGCAAAAGGAGATCGATGCGCACAGGGGATTCAACCGATTCCGGTGATGACCACTGATGCAAACGGCAACGCCATGTTCTGCAGCAATGACAGTACGTGGGAGTATGTTTCCCAGACCTATAGAGCGAGCGCCGATCAACACAGCACCCCCTCAAACTAAAGCCGGCGTTCCTGCGCGCTGCCCCGGTGATCGTTTGGATCAGGCGAGGCGTTGCATTTCCGGAACGAACGCCAGGCCATCAACGAGAGACGGCCACACTGTGTGCGAGCTTTTGCTATATTACTTCCCATGAAGAAGCTAAATTTTTATCGAATCTGGCGCGGCATCGCAGGCTGGTTCAAGACGGGCCCGTTGCGCGTCGCTCGCGAACAGGTCGGGCGCGAGGAGAGCATCCGCCACCTTGACCGTGTTCTGGATCGTCGCAAGGCTACGGCTTCCGCAGTCGGTGCGCGGGCCCTAGGCAATGTGTTTGGGGACTTCCAACTGGCTGAGTTCAAGGGCGCGCCAACCGACGCAGCCTGACTCTCTTCATCGCATCACAGGTAAGTGCGCACCTCGACCGCAAAGAGGTTGCTTCCAATCTACGGCCGGCCATGCAAAACGTCTTGGCAGCCGATCCCTCCGCATACTGCCACGGCTTGAATCCGGACTGCCATATGCAACGATGGCATCTCGTTCAATGAACCAAGCGATCCATCGCGTTTGATGGTGGGGCGCTGTGGAGCGGGAGGCAGCCGTGGCCAAGGCAAAGACAATCTTCAGTTGCACCGAGTGTGGCGCGCAGGCGCCGAAATGGCAGGGTCAGTGCCCGAACTGCAGCGCCTGGAACACCCTTGTGGAATCAATTGCAGAGACTGGTGCGCATCGGTTCCAGTCACTCGCAAAAAGCGCCGCTGTCCGCAGGCTTGCTGACATCGAGGCGGCAGACGTACCGCGCTTCTCGAGTGGAATTGGCGAATTCGATCGAGTGCTTGGAGGCGGGCTTGTTGCCGGCGGCGTTGTTCTAATCGGCGGCGACCCAGGTATCGGGAAGTCCACACTACTGCTGCAATCGCTTGGCCAGATCGCAAGTCAACGCAAGGTCCTCTACGTCAGCGGCGAAGAGTCAGACGCACAGATCGCCCTCCGAGCGCAGCGCCTGTCGCTGCTTGAGCCCGACTCCAATGCGCGCGACCTCGAGCTCCTCGCAGAGATCCAACTTGAACGTATTCAGGCCACGATCGAAGAGGGGAAGCCGGACGTCGCCGTGATCGATTCCATACAGACGATCTATTCCCAGGCTCTGACGTCGGCCCCCGGTTCTGTGGCCCAGGTAAGGGAATGCGCAGCTCAACTTACCCGAATCGCCAAGTCATCCGGGACAACCATCATCATGGTCGGCCACGTGACAAAAGAGGGGAGTCTTGCCGGCCCGCGCGTGCTTGAACACATCGTGGATACGGTGCTGTACTTCGAGGGGGACACACACTCGTCATACCGGCTCGTGCGGGCATTTAAGAACCGCTTTGGGGCCGTCAACGAGCTGGGCGTGTTTGCCATGACCGAAAAGGGGCTTAGAAGAAATACTGTTCAGATACGAAGCACCGGCACTGGCTGATGCCGCAAATGGAGCGCTGCGCCGCGATGCCGAACATTGAAGTTGCTCATCTTGCGCTTGACGCCGCGCGGGTTCAGGCGCCCACG